>JAABUU010000924.1_pt1 | contig 57146 bp, 67 predicted proteins | sample 5559301 | NCBI WGS metagenome assembly JAABUU01 (sample SAMN10711884, study PRJNA513360) | rock metagenome | isolation source: Antarctica rocks | place: Antarctica: Victoria Land, Richard Nunatak white
GGGGTGGGGACCCACCTGCGGTTCCCTGCGCCCCGCGCGCGCGGCCCGGGTCAGCAAGCGCGCTCGGCTGGCAGGCGCGCGCGCGGCGCGCCGCGAGCGCGGCAGGCACAGGGCCGCATCAGCGCGCAGCGCGGCCAGGGTGGGGCCGGGGCGCGGCCGCACCTGCGAGATGCCGGCCTTGCGCGTGCGCACGCGCGCCACGAAGCCCTCGGGCAGCGCCCTGCCTGCGCAGGCGGCGGCCCGGGCTCAGCGGAGGCGGCGGCCCGCCGGCGCGGCGCGGCGCGGCGGCCAGGCGGCGCACAGGGTGCGATTTGGGGGACTCAGCGCGGCGCCGCCGCGCGCGCGGGACCCTGCGGCGGCTCCCCGCGCCGGCGCGGGCCGCGTCTGGCCCGCGCTGCGCGGCGCGGGCCGGGCGGCGGCCGGCGCGCGGGGCCGCCGAAACGGCGGCGGGGCCGCCGACCTCGGCCGCCGGGCAGCGGCGCGCGCTGGCGTGCTGGGGCGGGCCTGGGGCGCGCGCCTTTGCCGCCGAGGAAGGCGCGCAGGCTCTCTAGCGCCTCCGCCTCCGCCTTGCTGGCGCACGGCTGCCTCGGGGCCGCTCCGCCGACCTGGCCGGGGCGCCGCGCGGCTTCAGCGGCCTCACGTAGCGGTGCCGGGCGCAGGCCGGCGCGCCGCGCGGCGGCGCTGCGCGCGTCGGGGGGGTCGCGCGCCTGGTCAAGGCCGGCCGGCGCTGCGTCGGCGAGACCTGCGTGGCGTGCCGCCTCCATGCTCGCCAGTGCGCGCTGCTTGCCTTCGAGCGCGCCGGTCGTGTGTGCCGCGTACCGGGCTCGTCGCTTTCAATTGCACCGGAAGCAGCCTGCAGGTTCTACAGGAGGGTTTTCTTTATGGGAGTAAAAGTTGGGAGCGCGAGTTGCCGCGCTCGGCTGCTGTGAGACACTCGCGCGCTCTGCTGCTGCTACGGGCAGTGTGTGACCTGGCAAAAGTCACCCGCCGTGCTGCCTGGGCGCTTGCGCGCCCGGACGGCGGGGCGGTGGGTTGCTGAGGCATGGAGGTGCGGCTGGATATTGGTGTCCTGCCTGGCGTGTTGCTTTGCGATGCATGCACGTGCGTAACCCCCGCCGACGGCCTGACGCAGATCTACCACCAGTACGTCCGGCCGCGCAAGGAGTTTGGCAGGTACCCCCGGTTTGCCGATGAGGGCGCCGAGGTGCGCTCGCACCTTGGCTACTGCTGCGGGGCCCCTGGCAGCAGGAGCATGCACCGGGGCGGGTCCGGTTGCAAGCGGGCCCGCGCGGACGCGCCTCCCCTGCCCGGCTGGGACCTGAGCCGTGCGCGGCCGGCGCAGATGCTGGCCGACATCCGGCCGAACGAGGAGCACGCGCGCGAGCACCTCGTGCGCAACCCCGTCTCCGCGGCATCGCAGACCGTCCCGGAGCTCTCCGAGCACGAGGCGCGCGCCGTGCGCCCGCACCTGCCGCCGCCCCGCCCGCCGAGCCCCGGCCTCCACGCGGCTGCGCCCGCAGGTGAACACTGTGGCGGTGCTGTACGCGAACAAGGCCGTCAACCACGTCGAGGGCGGCTGGCCCAAGGAGGTGGACTGCACCGAGGCGGAGCACGTCATCCGCTACCGCAAGAAGGCGCGCCCACGGCGGCCGCCCCCGCCCGCGCCGCCGGCTCGTGCCTCCGGGGCACCGCGCGCCCCGGCCGCGGCGCGATTGCGCGCGCGCGGCGGTGGAGAAGGGCGAGGGCAGGGTTGGGTAGGGCCCTACAGCGGGAGCGCGCGCAGGTGGAGAAGGACGAGGGCTACGTGCGTGCCGTGGCCGCGCTGGGCGCCGTGGTGGAGGACCTGGTCCGGGAGAACGCCGCGCTCGACCTGTACGAGGTCTACTTTGCGGACGCGCCGGCCGATGCGGCCGCCGGCGCGCCCAGCGTCCGCACGCTGACCGTGCTCAAGGACCCCGCGCCCGGCCCGCGCGGCGGGCCGGCCGAGCGCGGCGCGCAGTGCATCGCCTGGCACCCGGACGGCTCCCGCCGGGCGCGCGCCCGGGCCCTGATGGTGTCCGCACGTCGCTCCCTAGATTTGACCACATCCGGGGCGCATGCGGCCATGTCGCGCCCCAGGCGGCGCGGGCTGCGCACGTTGCGGGGCGCGCGGTGGGAACCAGCCAGGCCGCGCGCCAGGCGCCCATGCGCGGCTGAGCAAGGCGCGCACAAGCGCCAGGTGGCCGTGGCCTACTCGGTGCTGGAGTTTCAGGCGCAGCCGGCCGGCGCGCCCGGCAGCAGCTTCGTGTGGGACGTCGCCAACCCGGGCCGCCCGGAGGCCGAGCTCGCGCCGGCCAGCCCGCTCGTCTGCCTGGCCTTCAACCTGAAGGCGCGCCGCTGGCCGCGCGCCTGTCGGCGCGCGCGCGCGCCCCGCGCTGCGGCGGCCGCGGCGCCGCGCGGGGTTGCGGCAGGCACTTCTGGCATTCTGCTGGGCACCGGGCTGGCGAAACCGGGTTGCCGGCGGGTGCCGGAACGGGGACTGCCGTGCTGCGCATGCGCGCGGCTGAGCCGCCTCAGCGCGCGGCGCGCCCGCGGCGCAGGACGCGAGCGTGGTGGGCGCCGGGTGCTACAACGGGCAGTTCGCGGTGTTCGACGTGCGCCGCGGCGCGGCCGCCGCGGACGCCAGCCCCATCGAGCACAGCCACAGGCGCGCGCCCGGCGCCCCTTGCCAGCCAATGCGTCGGCCATGCGCTGCGAGCCAGGCCGTGATGAGGCTGGTGCGTGGCGGGCCCGGGCGGGGCGGCAGCATGGTGTCAGCCGGCGAGGGGCCCCGCGCGCGCCAGGGACCCGGTGTACGAAGTGGCCTGGCTGCAGGGCAAGACCGGCACGGAGGCCATGACGGCGAGCAGCGACGGCAGCGTGCGCTGGTGGGACACGCGCCGGCTCGCCGAGCCGGTCGAGGCGCGCGGCCCCCGCGCCGCGCCCCGTTGCCGCGGCCCCGGCCGCGGCCACCGGCAGGCCTGCCAGCATACGCCGCATGCCTGCAGACATCACTCATTGGTTCAATCGTTCACGCCCTGCCGCGCATGCGCCCGGAGCCCCCGTGTGCGCCGCGGCGCGCCTCACGGGAGCCCCTTCGGGGGCGCCGCCGAGTGCCGCGGGCGCGCGCGCGGCCGCAGGTGCTGGCGCTGCGCGAGCGCGGCGGCGAGGCGCTGCTGGGCGCGAGCGCGCTCGCGTGCAGCCCCGCCGCGGGGCCCACCAAGTTCCTGGTCGGCTCCGAGCAGGGCGTCGTGCTGGCGTGCAACCGCAAGGCCAAGAACCCTGCGGACCGGGTCGGCACGGCCTACCCAGGCGCCGCCCCGCCGGCCCAGCCCCTGTGCTAGCCATGCCCTGTGTGCAGCGCGCGCCGGCGCCCCGCCGGCACCCGCGCTGCCGAGCGCGAGGCGGCAGCATGCGCCCATCCTCATCTCACAGCGGCGAGTGCGCCGGCCCGAGCATGCGTCCGGCCGCCCAGCCGAGCGAAGCCGGTCGCGCACGCCAGGCCACCACGGGCCCATCACGGCGCTGGTGCGCAACGCGTTCCAGCCCAAGTTCTTCCTGACCACCGGCGACTGGACCGCGCGGCTGTGGAACGAGGACCTGCGCGCGCCGCTCTGCACGTCGCCCTACGCTGCTGCCGCGCTTACTGCCGCGCGCTGGTCGCCCACCCGGCGCGCCCTCGGGGGGCCCGCCTGCGTGTGGAGGGCCTCTTGCGGCGCCTGCGCGCGGCAGCCGCTGCCACCTTGTTGCTGCCTCTGCCCTGTACCGAGGCCATGCATTGACATCGGGCGGGGCGCGCCGACGGGCGCGCGGGCAGCGAGCTCCTGGCGCGTTCGCCAGGCCGGCGGTCTTCCTGGTGGCGCGCGCCGACGGCGCGCTCGATTGCTGGGACTACCTGGCCGACCAGGCCACGCCCGCGCTCACGCTGCAGGTCCCCACCCCCCGCCGCCCGCACGCACCCCTGCCCTGGGTCCTGCGTGCGCGCGGACGGGCCGGCGCCGCGCGCGCGCACTGCCCGACATACCAGCGCAGTGCCTGTACGTAGACCAGGCGTGTGCAGTCAGACTGCTGCGCGAGAGGGTGTGGCGCAAAAGGGTGTGAGGCCGCCGCGCGGCAGGTGTCGCCGCGGCCGCTGACGGCGCTGCGACTGCACGACGCCGGGCGGCTGGCCGCGCTGGGCGCGGCCGACGGCAGCACCGCCATCCTGCAGCTCAGCGACGGCCTGACGGAGCTGCAGCCCAATGAGAAGGCCGCCTTTGCCGCCGTGCGCCCGCCCTCCCCAGCCCCAGTCCCCGAGCCGGCCTGGCTGGGATGCTCGAGGCGTGCGGACTGCTAGCGCTGCAGACGGGGCGCGGGAGCCGCGCGCGCGCGCGCAGATCCTGGAGCGGGAGACCAGCCGCGAGAAGAACCTGGAGAAGGCGCAGAAGGAGGCCAAGGCGCGCGCGCGGCGCGAGGCGGCGCGCGCCGCCGAGGCCGCGCCCGCGGAGGCCGGCGCCGCGGCCGACGCGGAGCTGCTGCTGCGGGCGCGCGCCCGCCGCCCCCTGCAGAGCCGCGACAAGCATGCAGCGCGTGCCCCCTGGCTGCGCCAGCCGCTGCCGTGTGCCAGTGTGCGCTCGCTACTGAGGCACAGTCAGGTCTGGATGGAGTGGGGTGGGTGCCGGGACGGCACGCCAGATGCAACACGTACAGGAGGTTGTGCTTGATGCCGGGATCGTCCTGACGGAGTGCCGGGCTTGGTGCCGGGATCGCCCTGACAGTTGTGTGGCGCACGCGCAGCTGGAGAAGGAGTTTATGGAGAGCGTGGGTGGCGACGGGGCGTCCGTGACTTATTAGACTGCCGTATTACACATCACGAAGTGACACACACTCTCGAAGCACAACCACAAAAATGAAAGCCGTCTTGCACCAGCACTTGAAGCAGCCTTGCTATGGTGGACTACATCGTGCGGTGCAGTGGTCGCATCCGCAGTGTAACGTTGGCACCCCACGCCTGACACCTCGAGGAGGTCACCATACATTACTGAACCTCGCCTCTGGTTTTGGAACGGAAGGCAGGCCTCAATCTATGCCTAAACAGCCCTAGTTGGCTGACAGGCTATCACCACACAGCTGAGGGGGCCATCGGGTTAGGGCCCCCGGTGATGCTCTTCATTCATTCATTCATTATGAGCGGCTGCCAGATGTCCTACCTCCCCCAGCACACAAGGTAGGACACACACCTGCAGGTAGCGGTGGCCTGCAGCAGCCTGGAGCAGCCAGCAAGGGCTGCATTCCCTGACGTTGCCGCACCCCTCACGAGCCTGGTCTGTTGTGGTGGCGAGCGTGCGCAGGAGGGACAGAAACAGGTCCTGTGAAGGCTACGCCGCGCCACACTGCCTCCCGACCTACGTGCTCTGACACTCTCTCACCTCTTGCTCTCACCGCCCTGCCTGGCGCCTGCACACGCGCTGCGACGCCTACCTGGCCGCACCTCAAGCCTGCCTCCTGCCTCACTTCGGAAGCTAGCACAGCCGGGCCGACGCAGGCGCGGCACATCTACCGCAGGCTCTACCAGCGCTCAGGTTACAATTACATAAGAAGCATTCATTCTTATCTACAGTGCAGGCGCGAGCGGGGGAAACGTCGCCTGCGGCAAAGCATGCATGCGCACAGCACACACCAACGCACCCACCCCGCTCTCATTGCAAGCAGGGCGCAGCAGAGACAGAATACAGGCCACCCTCCAGGCAACAGGCAGTCGCACACAACGGGGGGGAGGGCGGGCCGGGGGCCTGCGTCGCCCTGGGCGCGGCTGCAGCAGGACCTCTGCCTGGCCTGGCCTGGGCATGCGACCAGCAACCGGCTACCCCAGCACGCCTGGCGAACACGCTATCCTCTGGCGCCCGAGCGCACCCTCCGCTAGGACTACACTCGTCCTACCTCCTGCACCAGAAGCGGCGGGGCCCACTCAACCGCCTAGCACCGCGGCGCCGCCCTAGAGCGGCGGGCGCGCACTGCTTGCTAGGGCCACCTGGCGTGTTTGCCCGTGCATGCACTGGTTATCTGTGGCAGGGGGGCGCATGGGGCAGCAGCGTGCGGCAGAGCAGGCAGGAGCGGGCGCGCACCTTAGTACGGCCGGTAGCGCGCGGCGCCGCGGCCGGCGGCTGCGCGCCCATAGCCCTGGCTGCTCGGCGATGCACCGTAGCCCGCCGCGTACGGCCCGCCACCCATGCCGCCGCCCATGCCGCCGCCCATGCCGCCGCCCATGCCGCCGCCCATGCCGCCGCCCATGCCGCCGCCCATGCCGCCGCCCATGCCGCCGCCGCCGTATGCGGCGGGGCCCATCCCGCCCATCGCGCCGTATGGCGCCATGCCGTTGCCGTAGCCCATCCCGCCGTACCTGGCCCCACTTGTGTCGCCTCAGGTTCCGTTCCACAACAGGCGCGACAGCCCCGGCCCTGGCAGGTGCTGCACGCGCCTGACCAGCGGCGGCCACGCGTGCACCAGGCCGCTCGTCGGGGCTGGGCACGCGCGCAGACACACTGGGAGCGCGCTGCCGGGGACGCACCCCATGCCGCCCATGCCCATGGCGGGCATCTGCGCCATGGGCGCCATGCCGCCCATGGCCGCCACGCCGCCCATCTGCCCCATCCCGCCCATGCCCATCCCGCCCTCGTAGCCGCCCGCCGCGCGCATCGCGCCGCCGGCCATTGGCGCGGCCACCATGGTCGGCTGCTTTGGCCTCGCGATCTGCGCGCGCGCGCACGCAGTGCGTCCAGCAGGCATGCGACGGCACACGCGCGAGGCGGAGGCCGTTAAACCAAGCCTGACGTTGCGGCGGCAGCGGGGCGGGCGCGGGGCGCCGCGCACGTGGCAGCGGTTGCACTCCTCGCGCCAGCCAAAGTTCTTGTTGCGGCAGTTGGCGTCCGGGCACAGCCAGTCGAGCTGCTTGCCGGTGCGCAGCGGGCCGCCGGCGCCGCCGACGAATATGCTGCCCGCCGCGGCCGCGTTGCCCATGTCCTCCTTCTTCACCGCCCGCTTGATCTCCACCTGGCGGCAGCCAGGCCGGCCCCGCGCTCTCAGGTGCGCGGCCCCACCCAGCACTCTGAGGTGTGCGGCCCTGCCGCGATGCAAGCACAGGGCAGCGGCCGCAGGGCGCCACCTGCTTCCCGTTGAGCACGTGCGTCATGACCAGGCACTTCTCCACGGACATCTCGTCCCGGAAGGTGACAAAGCCAAAGCCGCGCGAGCCGCCGTCCGGCTTCCGCAGCACCTGCGCGCCGCGCGGCCGGTCAGCGCGCACGGGCGCGCACGGGTGCGCCGTTGCCGACCTGCAGCGTCAGGCACGCGGCGGGCGGGGCCCACAGGCAGGGGCGCGCACCACCGAGTCCTCGATCTCGCCATACTGCAGGAAGTAGTCGCGGAAGTCGTCGTCGCTGATCTCGCCCTGCACGGCCCCTTCGGTCAGCCGCAGGCGACCGGCAACGGCGGCAAGCGGACGCATCCCCGGCCAGGGCTTCACCGTTCCGCCAACAAACATCTTCCGCGTCAGGGCGCTGCTGCTGCCCGAGTTCTTGGGCACGGCCGCCTTGGCCTCGACCTTCTTGCCGTCAATGTTGTGCTCGCGTTGCTGCACGGCCCGGCGCGCCCGGTCAGGCGCCAGCGGCCCCAGAGGCCGCCCGCTCGCGCGGCCGGCAGGGGCGCGGCGGGCGCCCGGCGCGGGCGCGCGCCTCCAGGAACTGCTGCGCGTGCGCAGGGTCGGCGTACGTGACAAAGCCAAAGCCCCGGCCCTCCATCAGCACATGGTCCGTCACCTCGCCCCTGCGCGCCGTAGCGGCGTGAGCTCGTGCGCTGCCGCGGGCGCGCGCGCGGCAGCAGGCGCGGGGCGCGTGCGCGGGCAGCCCGCGCACCACTGCCGGCAGTACTCCAGCAGCGTGTCCTTGGTGGTGCTGTTGTCCAGGCCGCCCAGGAACAGCTTGCCCTCGACAAACTCCTGGTCGCGCCGCGGCGCCGTGCTGCCGCCGCCGCCGCCGGCGGGGCGCGCCACGCCGCCGCCGTACGGGGAGCGCTGGCCGGGCGCAGCGCCCCCGTCCTGGTAGCCCATGCCGGGCTGCATCATCGGCCCATAGCCCATCCCCGCGCCATAGCTGTTATAGCCGCCCATGCCCGCATTGCCATACATCATGTTGCCGTACCCGCCGCCGCCATACATGCCCGCATATTGCCCGTCCAGGTCCTGGGGCGCGCCCCCAGGGATACCCTGCTGCAGCATCGCCTCAAGCGCCGCACGAGCTTCGAGCTGCCAGGCACCAGAGGTGGCTGCTGCAGTTAGGCAGGCTTGTCCAGCCTTTTTGCTCATCTGCCTCCAGACAGGCCGCCATGTGCCCAGTCAGGTGGTTACATGGGGTAGGGCCGACGCACCTCCCCTCTCCTCGCGCGGGGCTGGTGGAGCCTGGACACAAGCCTGCAGCGAGCCCGCTGGGCCATGAGCGAGCAGGCGGCTGCTGCAGCGCTGGACCAGGCGCTGGTGGGCGTGCTGTCGAGCGTGGACCTGGCCTTCGTGATTAGCAGCGCGCGGGTGCCGGACTGCCCGGTCGTGTACGCGTCGCAGTCGTTCTACACGCTCACCGGCTACTCCGCCGAGGAGACGCTGGGCCGGAACTGCCGCTTCCTGCAGCAGCGGCATGGGCACTATGCGGGCGGCGGCAACCGCAAGGCGCGCACTCCGCCGGCCTTGGGCGTGCCTGCCCGCGCTGCCGCGCCTCGCTGTGTGCACGGCGCCGCGCTTGCGTATTTGTGCAGGCTGCGATGTACTGATGTGCGGGAGCTGACAAGCGCGGGCGCCACGCAGGTGTGCGAGATGCGGAGCGCGCTCGTGGAGGAGCGCGACTGCCAGGTGCGCGGCGGCGCCGGCCTGGGTGGGGCGTCTCTTGCGGACGCGCACCGGCCGCGCGGCGCGCATGCGCCGCCCCGCCCAGCGGCGGCCGCGCGCGCGCAGGTCTGCGTGCTCAACTACAGGCGGGACGGCACGCCCTTCTGGAACCTGTGCTCGATGTCGCCCATTGTAGGCGCGGACGGCGCTGTGGACGCGTACCTGGGCGTCCAAGTGGACGTCACCGCGCAAGTGCTCGCCCTGGCCAGGGAAGCGGAGGCCGGTGCGGGCCTCCCCGCGCCCGGCGCTGCGCTCGAGGCAGCGTCCCTGTGCGCCCGCTGGCGCGCCGCCCACTTTCCCGCTCCGAGCGCGGTCGGGCGGGCAGGCGAGGGCGCGTACGTGCACGACGCATGCGATGGCGTGGCGGACCCGGCGGCGCCCGAGAAGCGCCGCCTGCGCCAGCTGCTGGCGCGCTGGCACGCGGCGCAGCAGAGCGGTGCGCGCCCGGCCGCGCGCGCGCGGCGCCGTGGCCTGCAGCGGCAGGGCGCGTGTGCCGGCTTTCGGGCCGTCCTCCCCGGAGCCCTTACTTCCGTCGCCAGCGGCCTGCACCGGCCCCGGGAGTGCGCAGGCCCTCTCACCGCGCTGCGCGCGGCCGCAAACCCTGCCCTGACCCGCGCAGGGCAGGAGCTGGAGGCGGTCGGGCGGCGGCTGTCGGGCCCGGTCGCGGCGCCGGACCTGCCTGTCAGCCTGCAGCAGCCGCTGATGCGGCTCGCGCAAAGCTTCGTGCTGTCGGACCCCGCGCTGCCGGACCAGCCGATCGTGTTTGCCAGCGAGCGCTTCCTGGAGCTCACCGGGCGCGCCGCCGCCCTCCCTGCGCATCTGCATGCAGCGGGCTCCACACAGGGCGAGAAGCGGGCGCGCCAGAGCATGCGCCTTACTGCCTGCCCTGGTTCGCCGGGCGGAGCGCGCGCGAGGGCTGCGCGCGACAGCTCGGGGCGCGGCGCCGCAGGTACCCGCGCGAGCGCGTGCTCGGGCACAACTGCCGCTTCCTGCAGGGCCGCGGCGCGGCCGCGAACGCGCCCGAGCTGGCGCGCCTGCGCGAGGCGCTCGCGGCCGAGCGGCCCGTCGCGGTGCGCGCGCGGCATGGCCGGCCGCGCTGCAGCTCGGCCGGGCGCCGCGCCGAGCGTGCGGCGCCGGTCGGAAGCGCATGGCGGCGCCGCGGCTGGTCACTGTGTGCTCTGTGTAAGTATTTTTACTACTCAAGCGCAAGCATGTCACTCGGGCGTGAGCGGGGGTCTGGCAGTGGCCCCTGCCCCTGCCAGCACGCTGAGGACCGCGCGCGGGGCCGCGCGGCAGGTGAACCTGCTGAACTACCGGTATGACGGCGCGCCCTTCATGAACCACCTGCACATCTCGCAGGTCCGGAACAGCCAGGGCAAGGTGCGCGGCCCGCTCGCCGCTTCGCCCTCTCCCACCTGCAGCTCCTTGTGAATAGGTGGGTCAGTGCAGGCAGGGATGCATCCATGCTCATGCATGACGGTGGCCCCCTGTGGGCGTCGCCTGTGTGGCTGCCTGCGGGCGCCGCTTGTGTGGCCGCAGCGCCCTGAGCAGTGGCGCGTGCGCGGCTTGACAGAGCCGCGCGGGCGCAGGTGACGTACCTGGTGGGCGTCCAATTGGACGTGACCGCGCCGGGCAGCAGCGCCGCGCCGGTGGCGGCGCCCGCGCCGCCCATCGCACTGCTGCGCGCGCAGCAGGTGTGCGGCGCGGTGCGCGTGGCGTGCCGCGCGCTGTGCCCGCTGGGCCTGCGGCGCAGCGCTTGCGACCAGATCCTGCCCAGCCCTGCGACGGCCACGCCCGCCCCCTGAGGCCGCGAGGGGTCGACGGCAGGACCGGGTCTGCAGCGGCGTGTCGACCCCGAGCGTGAGCGTAAGCTTGTTTCTGGCTGGTTTTCCGCCTAGGCGCTGCGATTCGCTGGCGCAGCCCCTGCTCCCGGCTTGCTAGGTTCTGAGAACCTGGTTTTCCTTCTCTTCTTGAGATACATTTTGGTGGTCTGCGGTGTGTCCAAGCACATGCGTTTTGAGGTGCCTGCATTCCCGTTGTGTTTGCAGCTGGGAGGGTCATGTGTACATTGCCCATGTTCCGTGTAGAAGTAGGGCCGCATGCCTGCCGCCTTGCCAGCAGAAGACTGACGGGCCCGAGTGTAATTACAACAATTTGCCTCAGAACCACCATGGTTTGCCATGCACGTTCATGTAAACAGCATTATAAGGCCTTGCAACACGGAGGTGTTGAATTTACAAGGAAGCTCTTCCCAGCCCCTCGTCAACCCCGACACTCGTGGCTCGCTTGCACCTGAAAGCTGCTTGGGACAGTTGGGACATCTGTGCTTGCAACTTTTCTACAAGTTCTGGTAGCCTTGTTCACTGAACTGCAGCTAGTTGATATGGCAACACAAACAGGCTTGCACGTCAGGCTGCAGGTCAGCGTGCACACGTGTCATCAGCTGACGCGCCGTCCTCACACGTTTGCGTCGCAATCAGTCAAGCTGCGCTATGCTGCAATAGGTGAGCCCCAGCATCGGCAGTTCTGCAGCCTGGTAAGCTCGTACGCAGGCGTAGCACCGCATGCAGTGCACCAAGCACTGCATGCGCGTATCGCGCAGGCACCCGGGCTGGCCGCTGCACGCTGCGGTGTGTGGCGAGCGCGGACGCTGCCGCTGCGGTGGCAGAGCCTGCAGTGAAAGCGCAGCAGGTGCTCGCAGCGGGGCCGGCACGCAGCGGGGAAGACGACCGCCGGAGCGGGCCGCCTGAGTTGCCGCCTGTGTGTCGCAGGCGCCGCCTGCCTTCCCCAGTGGTGACATGGTGTACAAGCCGCCCAACGGGCCTCAGCGGCTGGCCACCTCGCTCGCGCTGCTGCGCGGCCTCCCGTGGCGGCGCTTCAAGAAGGGCTCGGTGCTCGTCATCGAGCTGGACGGCGCCATCTCAGAGAAGCGCCAGGGCCGGTGACCGCCCGAGTCACAGAGGGGGCCGGGCGCCTGCGCGCTCGGCGCGCCTGCCGCGAGGCGCGGCCCGTCGAGGCGGGGCTTGTGTCGTCAGCGGCGCGCCGCGCGCGCAGGTTCGGGAGCGCGCAGTCCGTGCCGCAGGTCTGCCGCGCGCTGCAGAAGGCCGCCTATGACCCGCGCGTCTCCGGCGTGCTGTTCAAAATCTCGCCGCTGGCGGCGCGCCCCGCGCCGCTGCTGCGTGTTATCCACGCCGCGCCCGCGCTCCCGGGGACCTCGGTCACGCTGTGTGCCGCACGCCCTGGCCGACGCTGCTTGCGGGCCGGCCGCAGGTCGGCTGGGCGCGCCTGCAGGAGCTGCGCGAGTACATCGCCTTCTTCCGGCAGAGCGGCAAGTTCTCCATGGCCTTCATGACCACCGGCGCGGAGAAGGAGTATTACCTGGCCAGCGCGTGCGAGGCGCGCGCTGCGCCCGTGCCTGAAGGTCCTGCCGAGCCTGCGCTGAGGAGCCGGGGGCCGGGGCCGCGCGCGCGCCCGGCACCCCGCGCCGGGCGTCCTGTGCGCTTCAACGGCAGCGCCGTGCCCGCACGGCATGCTCACTGGGCCAGCCCTGCTGATTGCGCATAATTTAGCATGGGGCTGCTGGCGCGCAGGAGCTGTACGTGCCGCCGTCGGGCAACCTGAACCTGCGCGGGCTGGTGGTGTCGGGCGCGCGCCCGCGCCCCCGCGCCCCCGCGCTGCGTCGAGCTGCCTCCGGCTTTGCGCGTCGCAGCACGCATGTCATAGGGCCACGCTGCGTCTCTCGCTGCGCCTACCCTCAACCTAACCCTAAACTTAAGTAGCCGACGCAGGCTCCTTCCTGCGCGGCGCGCTGGAGAAGGCGGGCGTGGAGCCGCAGGTCAAGCGCATCGGCAAGTACAAGAGTGCCGGTGCGCCCCGCCAGGCGCCGCCGCCCGTGGTCCCGGATGCGGCCTGTACTGCGCTGCTGCAGGCAGAGCGCCTGTCACAATGGAACGCTAGCGCTGCTGAGAGGCCGTGCCCCAAGGGGCACAGCAGCGCTGCTGAGCGGCCATGCCGCAAGGGGCGCATCAGCAATGCTGAGTGGCCAGGCCCCAAGGGGGACACCAGCGCCGCTGAGCGGCCGCGCCCGCAGGTGACCAGCTGCTGCGGCGGGACATGAGCGAGCCGCAGCACGAGCAGCTCAGCGCGCTGCTCGACACCATCTACGAGGGCTTCACGTCCGCCGTCGCGGTGTCGCGCGGCAAGTCCGTCGCCGAGGTCCGGCAGCTTTCACGTGGCGTGCTTGTCTGGCGCGCTGGTCTGCGTTAACAGTGCAGCCTGCCAGTGTAGGTGTGAATTGTAAGGGCAGGGTTTGGGCTAGGGTAAATGACAGGCACACGTTTGATGGCACGCACAGTAAAGTGCATGCGCTGATGGCACGCATGGGCAAAGTGACCGGACACCTGCTCAACCTGGCGCGGCTTGCCGGCTGAGCCAGGCACGCCCCTGCGCGGCGGAAGGGAGCTGACACTCATAACATCTGTTCACGCAGGAAACAGTGACCGCGCTGCCACCTGCGCGGCCTGGCGCGGCCTGCTGCTGAGGCGGGCGTGCGCGCGCGGCGGTCAGGTGGAGGAGCTGCTGGAGCGCGGCGTGTTCGACATGGCCGAGCTGGCGGCCGGCGGCTGGCTGACCGCGCTGCGCTACGAGGACGAGGTCGTCGCCGACCTCAAGAAGCGCACCGGCGGCAAGGCCGACAGAGTCCGCGCGGTGCGCCGCCGCATCACTGCTGTCGCATCGCGGCCGCCGCGCTGGTGGTGGAATGCGCGCGCGCCCTGCTGAGGCAGCGCTGAGGGCGGGCGTCGCGCCGCAGATTGGCCTGAAGAAGTATGCGGCGGTGTCGCCCTCGGCGTTCGGGCTGGTGGGGCGCAAGCGCATCGCTGTCATTCGGTCGGCTGGCGCGATCGTGGGCGGCGCACCGTGCGCCCGGCTGTCGCCCGCTGCAAGCCGCATCCAGACCAGTATCCGTTCCTTGGCATGCCCGATTCGCAGCTATGTTTTGGCAAGACAGCAGCGCCGGGCGTGGCAGCGGCTGGCCCTCTAGCATACTTTGTGAGCAACCGTGCAAGCGCTGGGTGCCGCGAGTGCGCAGGCGTACAGGCGGCACCATCACTGCGCCCGAGCTCGTCAAGCGGCTGCGGCAGGTGCGGCAGCAGGAGGCGTGCCGTTGACGCTTGCTCATTGGTGGGGGGCGTGCCTTTGAAGCTGGTCTGTTGACGGGCGGCACATGGCTCTGGAGCCTGTGCCTGAGCGGCGTGGTTTCGGCTCGGCAGCTGGAGGCTATGCTGCTGCGCCCCGACCCGCCTCTCGGCATGCCAGCCACGCGCGAGGGCCGGCCCCAGCCGCAGGGGCAAAACGCGACGCCCGCGAGCAGGTGGCCGAGGACAAGCGCTGGGCGGGCGTGATCCTGCGGATTGACAGCCCAGGCGGCGACGCGCTGGCGAGCGACCTCATCTGGTGCGCAGACGCGCCGCGGCGCACCCCGCGCTCGCGCACAACACGGCCGGGCGGGAGCGGCGCGCGCTGAGGCGGCGCGCGCGCGGGCGCAGGCGCGAGATCCAGCAGCTGCGGAAGAAGAAGCCGGTCGTCGCGACCATGGGCGACGTCGCGGCGTCGGGTAGGCCGGCCTGGCTGCTGATAACCCTACCGTAAACCTACACTCGGCAGCACAGGGTCCCGGTCTGCAGGCTTCTGCCTGACCACAGCCCTACCCTCGGGCAGGCGGCTACTACATGGCCATGGGCGCGGACGTCATCGTCGCGCAGCCGCTGACCATCACGGGCAGCATCGGCGTGGTGCTGGGCAAGTTCAACCTGGAGGAGCTGTATCGGCGGATCGGCTATACGAAGACGCCCATCTCGCGCGGGCGGTGCGCCCCTGGTCGCGCCCGCGCCGAGCGGCGGGACCACCGTGGCTCCCGCGATGCATCCCGCAATGGCGCGCGCGAGGCCCCACTGCACCACCGGCACCACAGCCGCCTCCAGTGCATGCCTGCTTGACCGGGCAGTTGCGTACGTGAACGTTCTGCGCCATTGCCACTCACATCACCAGCATGCGCATGGGCGGCAGCAGGCCGGGCGCCAGGGCCCCGAAGCGGCGCCGCGCTGCGGCAGGTACGCGAACCTGCTGGGCGACAGCCGCAGCTTCACGCCGGACGAGGAGGCGCTGTTCGACGCGACGGCCGAGTTCGCGTACCGCTCGTTCCGCGACAAGGCCGCCGCGTCGCGCGGCATGGCCGTCGAGCGCATGCAGGACGTCGCGCAGGCGCGCCGCGGCGGGCTTGCGGCGGTCCGCGCATTGCCTGCATGCCGCACTGCGGCGCCGCGCAGGCCCTGCGGTCTCTGGCCGGGCGCTTGCGCAGCCGCGGCTGTGCCGAGGCTGGTTCTGGGTCACAGGGCAATGTTGCAGCTCATGCGATGCGCACAATGGCGTGTATACTTGACCGTGACCCAGCAGGCCCGCGCTCGCGGCGCACGGGCGCGCCGCCCCGCGCGCGCTGACGAGCGGCCGCGCGGCAGGGCCGTGTGTGGTCCGGGCGCGACGCGCTGGGCGCGGGCCTGGTGGACGCGCTGGGCGGGCTTGCGCGCGCGGTGGCCATCCTGAAGGACCGCGCCGGCATCCCCGCCGGCGACCAGGTGCGCGCGCGCGTCGCGCGTGTGCTGCGCATGCGCTGTGTCGCGGGGTTGCGGCGGCAGGCGGAGACGCTGACTCGCAGTGCTGCATCCCGCTCGGGCTGTGTTTGGCGGGCGGTAAAGGCTTGGCGTGCAAGCAGCTGCGTGCGCCGCGGCTGGCCGGGTTCCTGGGGTTGCGCCGTGCCAGGACCGCGGCGCGCGCGGCGCGCAGGTTGCGCTCGTGGAGCTGACGCGCGAGGAGCGGTCGCCGCTGTCGCTGCTGACGGGCGGCGCCAGCGCGGGCGGCGCGGGCCTGCTCGTCCTGCTGCAAGCGCGCCCCACCCTGATCATAACCCTATAGTGTTTTTGCAGGGGAAGGAGAGGGTCTGAGTACCCGCGCCCTTCGGCGCCCCCAGGCGTGTTAGGTCAAAGAGAGTGCGTGCCGCAGCGGACTGCACTCGCAGGATCCTGGCTGAGGGTGGCTGCGGCGGCGGCGCAGGTGGCGGCGGAGGGCCTGCTGCAGGGCGACCTGACCGGCGCGCTTGCGCGTGCGCTCGGCGCGGCGGGCGCGGCCGAGGCCGGGCTGGGCGCGCCGGGGCGCGCGCAGCTGCGGATGCCGGACATCTCGGTGGACGCCAGCGTAGACTTCTTTCCCAAGCTGTGAAACACGGCGGCTCTAAACCGCGCGCTGTGTGTCGGCGGTGCTGCCGCATGAATGCAGTGAATGTACGTGAACGCAAATGCATGACTGGCGCTTCGCCTGCGGTGCCATACGAATTTGTTGACTTCTGGCGTGATAGCTTCTGTTCTTTTGCAGCCGGCTGTGTGACTGTAGGCCTCCCGCCCCTCTGTGCCGAGCGTGTATGGATAGCAGCCACGCCACAGTAGCCGCGTGGGCCGGCACAGCGCCGAGCACTGCAGTATGATGCAAAGCTTACGAAGTGCACAGGCTGCTGCTTCTGTTCATGCCTCAGCAGGGCAGCCTCTGTGCTGTGCCCACGCAGCGGCGTGTAACGGATGATGCAACGCGAGATGTGCCACTCTCCTTGCATTGATTCTTGCATCCTCACATGCTGCCTCAGGCAGGGCGGCCTCTGTGCTGTGCCTGCACAGCGGCGTGTAACGGATGATGCAACGCGAAGTGTGCCACTCTCCACGCATTGGTCCATACACATCCTCACATGCATGCAGCTGCTGCATCGCTTGCTATTGGTGACTTGGGTTGCGAACGCTATAGGCCACGCCAGGTGTGCACCTGCACCTAGCCCCTGTTGAGGGGGTGGTCGACTCCCAGTCACGGAGCAGGCCAGGCTTGAGGAGGATGCTGGGCCCCAGGGTCAGGCCGCTCCACAGGGCCCGACACGCACGGGATCCGCCCGGCCCGCGGCGGCGCGCGCGCCGCCGGCCACGCTCACAGCCGCTGCCCCGGCGCGTGCGGCGCCAGGCGCAGCACGCGCAGGTGCTCCGCCAGCGCGGGCGGGCAGGCCAGGTTGGCGATGATGTTGTGCATCAGCAGCCCGGCCGTCTCGCGGTCGACCGGCGGCATCTGCGCGAGCACGCCCGCATGGTCCACCTGCTCGCACGCCTGCGCCGCGCGGTCGCCCCGCCTTTCACCCATAGGTATATGGTTATCTCGCGCCCATCGTGGGCACACGGGGCGCGGGGGGCCTCGCCGCGCAGCGGCCCGCGCGCGCACCGGGTCAAACAGCGTGCCGATGAAGGCGTAGATGGTCGCAAAGTCCGGCGACGCCTGCGCCGGCGCGTAGCCGCGGCCACCCGGCCGCGCCGCGCCGCGCCCGGACGCGGACTGTGCGGGCGCGGCGTGCGTGGGCGCGGCAAAGCCCGAGTCCGCCACGGCGGCGGCGAGCGGGTGCGCACTCAGCTCGCCCTGCGGCGCGCGACGCGCGTCGCGACGCGGCGTCGGGGAGGCGCTGCGGGGCGCCGCTGGAGCGGGGGGGGCCGCGCCTTGGCCTCGCTGGGCAGCTCGTTGCCCAGGTCGGGGAAGCTGATCAGGTGGTCGCCAAAGGGCTCCTGCGCGCGCGGCGCGGTGTGAGCGCCTGGCTGCTCCGACGTTGCTGGCAGGGCCGCGAGCGTGCCGCCGCGCACCGGGGAGCAGATGGACGTCATCAGGTCATCCATGTCCGCCATGTCCGCGCGCACGGCCGCGGGTGAGAGCATGTCCTCCTCGCGCAGCAGGAAGGGCGCCGGCGCGGGCGCCAGCAGGCCAGACGGCAGCCGGCTGCCGGACTCGCCGGTGCTGCGCCGGCGCGCGCCCTGTCAGCCGCGGGCCAGGCGCGCGGGGCGCGCCGCGGGCGGGCGCATACTGCACGTACGAGGCCGGGCGCGCCTGGGCGACGCGACCTCGTGCGCCGCCGGGAGCAGCTTCCTACTGTCGCTGCTCTCCACCTCGTGGCGGGGCAGCTGCTGCGGCGCCAGCGATGCCATAATCGCCTCCTGGGCGCCCGCCCGACGCGCATCAGCGGCGGCGCCCGCTGCTCGCCCGGAGCTGAGGTGGTGCTGACCGCCGCTTTGCACCAGGCTCGGCACTCGCGCGCGGACACACGGGAACTGCGGCGCGCGCTGGTTGTCCATCAGGCCGCACGCAGACTTACCTTGGAGCGGGTGGATTGGCTCGTGGATGTCACAGGTGGCAGCTTGCGCGGCTGCACACAGCCTCCAGCGCAGGACGATCGCAACTCTGGGCTCGTTCGTATGGCGCGCCACCTTTGCCATAAAACTCCGACACCGGTGCCGGGACCCTCTGCTACCCTGTTGCCGCTGCAAGGCCTCGAGGAGGGGCCTCCTCACTCTGCCATTTTCGCTTTAAAGTTCGCTCTGCGTCGCCGACAGAGGCGTGTCTGCATCCAGCACGATGGCGTTCACAGTGCAGCTGGGCAGCCCGAGCGGCTGCTGCGCCTGCGCGCCCGTGAGTCGCACCCGCACGCGCCCAAGCTTATCCTCACAGATTGCGTATCACGCATGGCGGGCGCTGAGCCCGCGCTGTGCGCAGGCGCGGCGACCGGCCAGGCTGCCTCTGGCGCTGGCATGCACCGCTTGCGGTGCGCGAACGTGCCCATGGTCACCAGGCTGCCGACCCCGGCCTAGCAGGCGTTGACGAGCGCGGGGCTGCCGGCAGGTGACCACCACCACGTGCACCATGCAGCGCCCGCGCAGCCGGCAGCGCCCTCCGTCGCGCCGCCGGCGCCCCTCGCGGGCCGGCGCCAGGCGGTGCTGCTGGGCGCGGCGAGCCTGGCGGCGCTCGTGGCGCCAGGCGAGGCGGCGGCGGCCGCCGCAGGTGCAGGCCCTGCCGGCGCGCGCGCCCTCCGGCGCTCCCGGCCCTGCCAGCGGCCGAACGCGCGCGCCGCGCCCCGCACCCAGCCTGGCCGCGCGGGCCGTAGGTGCGCCGGATGCCGGGGACGTGCCGCTGTGCCGCGAGTGCCTGGGCACGGGCGCGACGCCATGCGACATGTGCGGCGGCACCGGCAAGTGGCGCGCGCTGAACCGCAAGCGCGCCAAGGACACGTACGAGTTCGTGGAGTGCCCCAACTGCTTCGGGCGCGGCGTGCGCGTGTGCGGCGTCTGCTTTGGCACGGGCCTGCGCAACGTGCGCGGCCTGCTGCGCCGCCCCGAGGCGACCGGGATCGTCCAGAAGATGCAGCACGGGGAGCTGCGGCCGGGTGCGCCGCCCCGGCCTGCCGCCGCTCCTGCTCTGCTCGCCTGCTGCTCACAAAGCGTGCACCTGCTGAGCTGCTGCGCTTCTGGGCTGCGCAGGGGATGTGCAGGACATCCTGCGTGCCGCGATTGCCAAGAAGGAGGGCGCGGCCACGTAGGGCCTTCATCTAGACTTGAAGTCCGCTGATATTCTGGTTTGTTCCACCGGGCGCGAAGTGTTTGACGCCAATGCTCGGATTAGGCAGCAAATGCATGGTGCCAGCACTTAGGGCGGTCTCAGCATGGACCCCAGTAAACGCAAGCACACCGACAGCGCCCAGCAATTCGAGTGAAAAAGCGCACATGGACTGTCACTCGACTAAGAAGAGTCAGATGCATGCGTTGCACAACAAAAGAAAATGTGGGGCATGCGTTGGGCGCCGCGCGGCCGCCCGTTCCGGCGCGCGCTCAGGCCCGCGCGGCCCAGCCGAGCCAGCCCTGGCGCAGCTGCGCGAGCCAGGACAGCAGCGTGAACGCGGCCAGCCGCGCCTCCACCGCCAGGCGGTCCGTCCAGCCGGCCAGCGCGCTGGCGAGCCCCGGGCGCTCCCGCCGTCGCTGCTCCGCCAGCGCACGCAGCGCGCTCCGCGCCGTGATGGTGAATGACTTGGCGCCCTGCGCCGCGCCCGGGCTCAGCGCACCTCCGGCAGCCCCGGTGCTGGGCGCCGCCTCGGCCCCAGGCGCGCGCACGCGACGAGGGCGACAGGAGACGGGCGCCAATGGCGATGTTAGGGTTGAGACTTAGGACTATGGAGCAATGCAGGCGCGGGCGCGGCCCACGCCTGGTCCAGGCAGCCGTCGACCGTGCGCAGGCAGTCGTTGGTCTTCAGCAGCAGTAGCAGCGCACGCGGCACGCGGTACAGCAGGTCCGAAATCTTGCTCGCGTGCTCCGCGGCGTTCAGGCGCAGCTGGGCGCGGCCCTCCTCCGTGGTGGGCAGCGCCAGGTGCCCCGCCGACCGCCTGCGCACGGCGCGCGCGCCCGTCGCGCCCGCCCGGGCTCACAGGGTGCGGGCTGCAGGCGGGGGCGCGGGGGCCGCGGGCGCGGGCGCAAGGGCGTGGGCGCGCGGGCGCACCGCGTGACCTCGGCCCAGGGCCGCATGGTGAGCATGCCGGCGAAGAACGGCACCGAGTCGGCCGCGTTCATGGCAGCCGCGTGGCGCGTGATGCCCGCCTCGTCGCCGAAGATCAGCGCGCTCCAGAGCCCGGCGTACTCGATCCTGCGCCGGGCGGGCCGCAGGCTCGGCGCAGGCCCCGCATGCCAGTTTTCAGGCGCAGGCCCCGCATGCCAGTTTTCAGGCGCAGGCCCCGCATGCCAGTTTTCAGGCACTGGCACGCCCTGCCCGCATGCATGTAACGGCGGCGGCCGCGCGCCTGAAGTCGTCTGTGAGCTCCCTGCGCGGCGCCCCACGTGACGGGCGTCAGCGGCCGCCCCGGCGCCTGCAGCGCATGCACGCGCGCTGCTCACATGCAGGCGCCCGCAGGCGCACGGCGCCGTGCGCGCCTGTACAGGCCGTGGTCGAGCAGCACCAGCTGCGCGCGCCCGCGGCCGTCCCTCCGCACCTGCCGCCCGCGCGCTGGGCGTCACCGCGTCGTGCCCGCGACATGCTGCAGGGCGCGGGGCCCGCGCCGCGGGCGCGCACCAGCAGGTTCGCCTCGTGCGGGTCGCAGTGCACAAAGCCGTGCTCGTAGATCATGTCGGCGAACGTCTGCGACACCTGCACCGCCGCCCGCTCGCATCAGCGCCCGCCGGCGCGCAGCGCGTGCGCATAACACAAGCGCGGGGGCGCGGGCGCGCGCCAGCCGCGCCACGTCCGCCGGCCGCACGCCCATGTGCCGCAGCGCGGCCACGTCGCATACGTGCGCGGCGTCCTCGATGAACTCCATGGTCAGCACGCGCTTGGACGTGAAGTGCGGCAGAATGACCGGCACGTGCACGCGCCCGCGCACCTGCACGCGGGGCCCCGCCGCCCTGCTCGTCCGCGCGGCCGGCCTGCCACGCGGTGCGCCCGTTCGGGCTGGCAGGGGCGAACGGGCGGGCAGCTCACGGACGAGCTGGGTGACGCCAGGTTGTGCCGGCAGCGCTCCGCGTTGGCCGCCTCCACCTCAAAGTCCAGCTCCTGCACGCACGCTCGCGAGCGCTGACCGCCGAACGCACCCATCGGCGCAGCGGCGGCGCCGGGGCGCCCAGGCGCAGCGGACCTTTGGCAGGTTGTCCTTCATCTCATCGACCAGCCACTGGTAGTTGAAGTTGGGGAAAATGAGGTGCGCCGCGCGCACGACGGTCTCGACCGTCAGGATGTCCGCCGCGCAGCTGTCGCGCAGCCGCGCGTGCTGCACCTTGACGGCCAGCGCCCGCCCGTCGTGCCCCACCGCGCGGTGCACCTGCGCCCCCGCGGCGCGCCGTCGGCCGCGCGGCGCGCGTGGCGCGCTGCAGGGCCGCCCGCAGCGCCGCGGCCGCGCCGCGCCGCAAGCGGGGCGGCGCGCGCGCGGCGAGAGGGGGCTGCCGCGCAGGGAGGCCCCGAGCCGGCGCGCGGCGCGCCTGCGCAAGGGACGCCGAGGCGATCGGCGTCTCCTCCACCGACGCGAACAGCGCGCTCGGCGGCGCGCCCAGGTCCGCCTCAACCGTGTGCGCGACCTCGCTGAACGGCGACACCGGGCAGCGCGACAGCATCGTCCGCCGCATCGTCTCCACATACTCCTTTGGCAGCAGGTGGTCCTGCGCGCCGCGCGGCCGTCTCCCTCCGGCGCACGGCCAGGCGACGAACAGCCAGGACGACAGGGCAGGGCTGGGCGGACGAATTCTGGCCTGCCCGGCGGGGCGCGATGCGCAGTGCTGACCGCGCAGCTCTGGAGGTGAGCTGCCTCCAGTATCCACGCGACCTTCACTGTGAGGGGCGCGCCAGCTGAGCGATGTGCTGCCCCAGCTTGGTGTACACGCCAATGACCTCTGGCGCACGGCCAGGATGCCGGGGCAGGGCCGGGCGGTCGAGTCCAGGCATGGCCGGCGGGGGCGGGCGCACCAGCTGCGCGATGTGCTGCCCCAGCTTGATGTACACGCCGCCGTTGGCGAAGCAGAGGCGCTGCAGCCGCCCGGCCGAGCGCTGGTGGCACGCGCCGCTCTCCGCCTCCAGCGCGTCGCCCGCCAGGCCGCGCAGCGACACCTTGTAGTCTGCGGCGCGGCGGGGAGGCAGCGCATCGGCGCGGCGAGCGGCGGCGCGAGCTGTGCCAGACTTTCTTTCGCCTCTGCAAGGGAAAGCAGCACTCCGCGACGCCGACGATGCCGGCGGAGCAGCGCGGCATGGCGCTGGGGGGCAGGCGCACACCGAGGGTGATGGCCGCGGCCGTATACACAACGCGCGCGAAGCGCGTCGGCAGCACCACGGCCAGCACGGCGCGGTCCTTGTCGGAGAGCACCCATCCAGCGGCGAGCACGACGGGCGCGGCCAGCAGCGCTCGCAGGCCGAGCGAGCGCCCCCGCTTGGCGGGCTGGGCGAGCGTGGAAAGCGCGGCGCTGGCGGCGCCGTGCACGAGCGGCTGGGTGCGTGCGGCGCTGGCGAGCCTGCTCAGGGCCCACATGCCTGTTTTTCTTATGGCATGTACGCTCGCGGGAGTCGGTGGAGTGCGACCTCCTCCCCTGCCCTGGGGCAGGCCCTGGGGCAGAGAGCATGCCTCGGGCCTGCATGAGGTCCTGCATGAGGTCTGTATCGGGCATATGCATGCGTGCATGTGTCCACACCTGCCGACCACAGGCGGCTGCGTGTGTGCCCTGCATGGCCGCCTCTCCTGCACACAGGCCGCAAGGCGACATCGTAGGCTTTCGAGGACCTGAAAGGGGCGCGGGCAGCGCGGAAGCACCCGCCCGCCATGCTCACCTGGACGGCACACAGGCCCACCTGACCCGCAGGCAGCAGCACGCGCTCTGAGCAGCGAAGCCAGAGCAGCTGCCCGCCCCAGCGTGCCATGCCCGTGTGCGTCGGCCCAGCCCGTGACAGCAGCGCCAGGAGCGCGGGCCAGTGGCTGGGCAGGGGTGCGGGTGGGAACGTCCGGGTATGCCGCTCTGGTTTACACTGCGTCAGGGCTCTGGTTTACAGGCGCGTCAGGGCTCGCAGAGCGCCCGGAAGCCCTGCTGCAGGCTGGCCACGTCGCTGAGGCGCACATCTGCGGCCGCCAAGTGGCAGAAGCGGCCCGCCTCCACACGCGCGGCGGGCGCCGCGGCGGCCTCCTGCGCGCCGCCCGCGCCCGCGCCCGCGGCGTCGGCGGGCGCGCGGGCGGCCGCGCGGCCGCGCGCGCGCGCCTGGTAGTCCAGCAGTAGGCACTCCACATCGCGCATGCGCAGCTCCTGCCGCGCCCGGTCGCCCGGCTCGCGCGCGCCCGCACACAGGCGCCCGCCCCCGCGACCAGAGCGCCGGGGGAGAAGCGCACGGCCCAACGCCTGCTGCTCGTGCGCGCTGAGGCCTCCCTTCCTGCAGCCGCCCAGCCCAGGGACGACGAGCACCGGCGTGCCTCACCCGCGCGCACACCCCAGCCTGCCCGGGCGCGCGCCCTGTCAGCGCGGCTGTGCCAGCACAGCTGGCACGGCGCTTGACCCCTGGTTCAAGGCAGGGCGGGACGGGGTGCGGCCCGCGCGCGCCTGCGCGCCCGCGCTCGCCAGGAAGCCGCGCGCGGCGTCGGCCGGCGCGACGCCGGACTGCCCGCGCTTGGCCACGCCCAGCGCGTGCAGCAGCGTGCTGGCGCGCTCCTGGCCGCCGGCCGCCGGCGCGGCCGCGGCCGCGTCGGGCGCGCGTGCGGGCAGCCCCACGCGCATGCGCAGGCCCTCCACGCCCGCCTGCCCGGCCCCGCCTGGGGCGCGCGGGGGCCTGCGCCGTCAGCGCTCCGCGCACGGGCCGGCTTGCGCGCGCGCGGCGGCTGTGCGGAGGGTTGCAGCGGTTGCAGCGGCGGGGGCGCGCACCGGCCCACCAGGGCGGCCGCTCTGCAGGAGGCCGCTCGTCGGCCGCGGGCGCGTCGAGCGCGCCGGGCCGCTGCCGCGCGCCCGCCTGCGCGGGGCGGGGCATGGACGGGCGGCGGGTGTCAGCAGGGTGGGTGCGCGCAGTTCGAGCGGTGAACGCATCACTTGACAACCAGATTGGTCGGCAACACATCTTACGACCCGTGGCGTGCAATGCGTCTTGCACTGGGTCAGGTGCGCGGGTGTTGCCGCCGCGGCAGGCACCCGGGCAGCGGCGGGTGCGTATGACAGCGCGGAGCAGCCGTGCGCGCCTGCAGGCCGGCGCTGGTGGCCTCGGAGGTCGCCAGGCTGGCGGCGTAGCGCTCCGCGGCGGCGCGCAGCTCGCCGGGCGCGTCCGCCGACACGCAGCTAAGCGGCGTCGCCGAGCCGCCTGGCGCCCGCGCGCGAACCAGGCCCTGGCGCTGCGCCTGGCAGACACGCAGGAGCTGACGCGGCACACTGGCCAAGACAGTTCGAACCCCGGCGGTCCGACGCTCCCACCGACAGGCCGGGCCCAACAGGCTGCGCCTGACGCGCCCGCGCGGCTGGCCGGTGGGGCGGCGCAGAGGGCGCGAGCCGCGCCTGTGCTGCCGCGGCCCTTCGCCTGCTTGCCCGGGCTGGCCGCCGGGAAGAGCGAGTCGGAGAGCTGTGACACGGAGCCGCTGCCGACGCCGCCGCCCAGGTACGGCGCCGCGCCTGTCTCCAGCCACCAGGCGTCGCCAAAGATCTGCTTGCCGTTGCCGCCTGCGCGCCCGCAGGCCTCTTGCTGGGCCCTGGCAGCTCAGGTATTATCAGGGGTAACTAGGATTGGGGTGATAGGACAGCTGCGACCACGCGCGGTCCAGGGTTAGGGTGGGTTAGAGTGGGGTAATCCGCACCGCCGAACAGGAACAGGCGCCCGCCGGACAGCGGCGTGAGCGAGTGGAACTCGCGCGGGCCGGGCGCGTCGCCGGTGACCGGCGGCGCCGTCCAGCGCACGGCGCCGTCGCCGTCGCGGTCCATGGCGACCAGGTCGTTGTGGAACGTGTCGGTGCGCGTGCGGAACCAGCCCAGCTCGGCCGTGCGCCCGCCCATGACCGCCAGCCACAGGCCGACCGCTGCGCGCGGCGCGGCCGCGCCGGCGTCAGCGGCCGGCGCGGCCCGGCCCCGACACGCCGCGCGCGTTGTTCAAGCAGGGGCCTGAGCCAGGAGTGTAACCAGATGGAGGCCCGGGTCGAGACGCAGTGTGGCAATGGGCGCGGAGCCGGTCGCCAGCGCAACACCCCAGAGGATCAGCACTCCCCCTTAGGAAAGAGCCTGCTCGCAGGCGCGGCGGCCGGACCGGCCATGGCGGCGCCCTTGCGCGCGGACGGCGGCGCGCCCGGCAGCTCCAGCGGGATCCAGCTGGCCGCGTCGTCGTCCGCGCCCAGGCCGCGCAGCGTCCACAGGTCGCCCACCAGGCCTGCGCGCTTCCGGCCGTCGCCGCCGCGCATGCCATGCGTTGCATGCAGCGCGATGCACGCCCCCGGCTCGCCCGCGTCGCCTCGCGCAGCCAGGAGAGACGGGCGCGGCGCCGCGCAGGCCTGCCTGCCCGGAATCAGGGGCGCCGGAACTCCATTGAACCTGTGCTCTGGCGAGTCGAGGCCGAGCCTGCCCTGTTCGGAAGCAGGCGCGCCCAACCTCCATCGGGCCTGGCCTTCGTTGGATCGAGGCTGAGCCTGCAGCGGAGCTGGCGGGGCGGTGGCGGCGGCGCGGGCGCGCGCGCGCCTGCATTGCTCTCGCCGCCGAAGAGGAACAGCCGGTTGGCCATGCGCGCGAGCGCGTGCGCGTACCGCGCGCGCGGGTGCCGCTCCACCTTGAGCTCCGCCCAGGCGCCCCTGCCGGCCCCGCGCCCGCCTGAGCGCGCCGCGGCGTGCGCCGGCCGGCGAGCATGCGGCGGCCGCAGGCGGGCGCGCACGCGGCCGGGTCGAAGACCCAGGTGTCGTCCAGGCGGCGCTCGGCCGCGTCCAGGCCGCCGAAGAGCAGCAGGCGGCCGTCCGGCAGGTCGACCATGCCGGCAAAGTCGCGCGGCGCGGGCGCGGGCGCGCCGGCCGCCAGCTGCGACCACGCCCACGAGTCCTGCGCGCCGCCGGCGCGGTCGGCGCGACGCCGCGCCTGCCGGGCGCCCCGGCTGGCTGAGCCTTTGGTGTCAGGCAGGCTGGGCTGCGCCGGCGCGCGCCAGGTGTAGGGTAGTTTAGGGGTAGGAGCAGGGTTAGGGCGCGCGCGCGCCGGGGCGCTGGCGCGCACCGTGTCCAGGCACCACAGGTCGTTGAACTTCTGCAGGCCGCGCTTCTCCTTGACCCAGACGTGGCCGCCAAAGACGTACGCGCGCCGGCCCAGCACGGCGCCGCAGTGGAACGCGCGCGCGGGCGGCCGCACCGCCGGCCCGGCCGGCGCCTCCGGGTAGAACCAGGCCTCGGTCGCCGTCTGGAGCACCGCCAGGTCGGCCAGCGCGTACTTCTCCTCGCTCAGGCCGGCGTGGATGAGCAGCAGCTCCTCGCCGCCGCCCCAGGTGATCGCCAGCGCCACGTGGCCCATCCGCGCCGGCGGCGGGCTCTGGAACGCGGTCCCGGAGCATGCCAGCCAGCGCATCGCTGCCGCCCGCCCGCCGCCGCGGCGCCCGGCGCCGGGCGCGGCCGCTCGCCCGGCAGCGGCTAGCTCGGCGGCGGAGGGCGCCGGCAGCTCCGCCCTGTTTCTAGGCCCCAGGGCGTGGGCAGCATACGGCGCGTCGGCGGCGTTACCAGAGCGCAACCTGGGTGCGGCGTGGACGCGCTCAAGACTGCAAGATGCGCGCGTGACCGCCGCTCTCGTCAACAGCCGGCAGTGGACTGCGTGATGTGCCAATCGACAGTGTGTCAACGATGGGGCCAATGAGGAGGGCACAGAAGCGAGCGCACGAGCGAGCCCACCTTCTTGGTTTAGGTGCACTTTCGATTTAAAGCCGAGCAGATACAAGACGGACAGAGCACAGAGAGCAGGTGCCAGCCACGGCTGTGTCCAAACGTCAGGACAGGGGGCGGGCACTGCGCATGCGTGCGCCGGCTGCTGCGCCGCCAGCAGATCACCCACATGCCGCTCGCTCCCAAGAAGAAGCCGAGCAAGGCGCCTGCTGCAAAGAGGCTGCCCGTGGCGCCCGCCCGGCAGAGCATCCTCACCTTCTTCGACAAGCGGCCCAGCGCCCAGGTGCGCGCCAGGGCGCCCGCTCCGCATGCCCGGCCTGGCACAGCCGGGAAGCGCGCACGCTGCCAGAGCTGTGCGCTGCTGCCGCAGGCGGCGCAGGCGCCCGCCTCGACGCAGGCAGACGCCCAGCGGACGAGCGCGCCGCCCGCCCACCCGCCTGCTGCGCCGCGCGCTTTGCAAAGCACGCAGGTCGTGGGTGCGCGCCGCCGCGCCGCACCGCTGCGCCGCGCCGCCCGTCCGCTTGCTGGGCCGCGGCCGCTCACGGGGCCGCCCGCGCCGCAGGCCCCGACCCGGATGAGGCGAGCGAGCACAGGGCGCCGGGATCCCCGGCTGTGAGCACGGCTCAGGGCGCCCTGCTGCCGGCCCCCGCCGCGCCGGCCGGCAGCACGCAAGCCCGGCCGCCCACGCCCGCGCCGGTGCGGCCGCACTGCCGGGCGCCCCCCGGTCGATGCCCGCCGGCTCGCGCGCCGCTGGTACCCTCACCGGCTGCGCGACCCGCGGCCGCCGCCGCTGCGCAGGCGTGCGCGGCCGACCAGCCGGCCGCGCGCGACGGCGAGGATGACGCCTGCGAGGTCGGGTACGGCGCGACGCCCTCGCAGCGCTCCCGGGGCAGCGCGCGCGAGGACGCGGGCAGCGCGCGTCAGCGGCTCATCAGCGCCGTGCAGCGCGCGGGCGATGCGCTCCCGGCGACGGGCGAGGACGCGGGCCTGGAGCTGGCCCTGAGCAGGCGCGCCAATTTAGCTGCAGCCACCCTCCTGCGGCCTGTATTGCAGGGCGGCGGTCAGCGACCGCGGCCGCGCCCGGCGCAGGGCGGCGTCGCAGGGCGGGGCCGCGGGCACCCGGACGCCGGCCGCACGGGCGCCCGCGAGCGGCGAGCGCGGCGGCGCGGCCGGCGCAACGGCGACGCCGGCGCCCGCGTCGACCGGGCGCGCGGGCGCGCCGCTGCCGGGCTCGAGCGGCGCGCCCAAGCGCGTGGCCTTCGCGCCGGCGGCCGGCCCGCCGAGCAACTCGCCGCCGTCCACGCGCCGCCGCAGCGGCGCTGCGCCCGGGCGCGCGCTCGGCGGGCGCGCCGGCCGGGTGCGCACGGGCGGCCCGCCTGCGCGTGCGCACTGTCGGTGCTCGGGCCCAGGCTGGAGCGCGCGGTGTTCGTTGTGGCGCCGCGGCGGTCGCGCTTACGGGCCGTCGCGCCGCAGGCGCTGGCGGGCGGCGTCAAGGCGGCGAGCGCGCGCAAGCGCGACGCGGCGCGCAAGCGGCACGCGCTGCTGGCGCTGCTGGACCAGGTGCGGCCGGCGCCCCAGCACGCGCCGCCCGCCCTGCCCGCCTGCGCGACGTCCACGGAGATCACACCTTGCGCCGCCCGCAGGTGGAGCTCATGGTGCACGACGGCGACGGCGCGCCCGCCGCAGAGCCGCCGGCGCCGAGCGCGTTCGAGCGCGCGAGCCACGAGATCGCGCGCGCGAGCCAGGAGGAGCGGCCGGCTGCGCCTGCGCCCCCCGGCGGCGGCGCGCCTGCCGCCGCGACCGGCGCGCCGTGCGGAGTCGGGGCCGGCTGTGAAGATGCGGCCATGCGGGACGCCGGCGGCGACGGCGGCTGCGGGCTCGACGGACCGCAGCCAGACGGCGTGCCCGGCCCGGCGTGCGGCGGGGCTGCGGGCGCGGCGAGGCCGCCGGACATGCGCCCGCCGGCGCGCTGCGGCAGCCAGCGCGGCGACGTCGCGGGCGGGCCGCGCGACGGCGGCGGCGCAGGCTGGGCCGGTGGCGGGCAGTGGCCGGGCGGCGCAGAGGGGGACGGCGCCGACTTCGACGCAGAGCTGGCGCTGCTCATCGACGCGGCGGCGGCGGGGCGCCCGGCCGCGCCGCCTGCCGACTGCGGTGCCGCCGGGCCGGGCCCCGGCAGCGGCGGCGTGGCGCCGGAGCTCTGCTGCCCCGGCACGGTGCGGCCCGCCGTGGGGGGCAGCGAGCCGCCGCGCCCAGAGCCCGTAGCCCTGCAATCGCAGCAGCTGCATGGGCCCGCATGCATGGCATGCCGTGCTGATGCGTGTCCATGCGAGCGAGCCCCTGCCTGCTCGCAGGGCGCCGCACCGGCTCCATGCGCGCCCGCTCTGCGCCTCTGGGCGGGTCAGCCTCCCCCGCGTCCCACTCCGCCGGCCGCGCCCCTCCTGTCAACCTGGCAGCCGCATGTCCACACCCTGGCAGGTCCATGCATGCAGGGCGAACCGCGGCTGACAGCGCGAGGCGCCGTGCAGGTGCGCGGCCAGGGCGGCAGCAGCGCGCTGGCGGACGTGCGCTACACGGTGCTGGAGGCCGCGGCCGCGGGCGACGAGGCGCTGCTGCGGCTGCTGCGCGAGGCCGACGGGCGCGAGGTCATCGCGCACCTGCGTGACGGCTGGGCCGACACGGCCGCCGCGCCGGGCGACCTGGTGCACCTGCTTGCGCCGGTGGAGGACGCGGGCGGCGGCGCGCTGCACGCCGTGTGCGACAGCTGCGCCGGTGCGCCCCGGCGCTGCCGCCGCGCGCGGCCCCGCAGCGGGCCTAGCGGCTCGCACCCCTCCTGGCAACAGGTCCCAGCGCACCTGGCTGCGTTCGCTGTGCTATGGATGAAAGCCTGACTGTTGACGCCTGCGCTGCCACTGATCACTGATCACTGAGACCACCGACCACAAGCCTCCTGCATGCCGTGCGTACGTCTCAGCTGCCACCGGCCGGTTGGGGCAAGTGCGCGCCGGCCCTGGCGCCCAGGCCGTGCTAACGACTTTGCGGGGGCGCCGCGCGGCAGGCGCGCTGGTGCTGCTGCCGGACGTGCTGCTGTCCGGCACGCGCGTCGCGTCCAGCTTCAAGTGCGCGCGGCCCCACCGGCCAGGCCCTGGCTAAAGCTTGCGCGGGCGCCGCTATGCTCTACCCTACCCTAGCCCTGATCATGACCCCTGGGGCGGGCCGGCAGGTGTGCGCGGCAGGCGGTGCTGGAGGAGCGCTTTGGCGGCGACAGCAGCGCGCGCGCGGTGGAGGGCACGCTGCTGCACGAGCTGTTCCAGGCCGCGCTGCTGGACGATGCGCCGAGCGCGGCCGGCCTGGATGCGCACGCCGCGCGCATCGCGGGCCGCCACACCGAGCGCCTGCTCGAGGTCGGCCTGGACGAGCGCCAGGCGCGCGCCTGGCCGCCCCGCCGCATGCGTGTCGCGCCTCCGCTAGTCTGTGCGGCGGGCGTGGCACGGGCGCCGGCGCCGGGGGGCGCGCCGCCGTGACGAGGTGCCCACTGCACGCTGCGGCTATACGGAGAACGACGGGCACTGACACGAGGACGGCGCGCGCGGCGCTGTGCAGCCGCTCGGCGCGCGGGGCCCGGCGCTGGGCCCGCGCGGAAACTCATGCGGGACCGCGGCGCGGGCGCGCAGGCGCTGGCGGTGATGCGCGCCGGCGCGCCGGGCCTGCTGGCCTGGCTGGCAACGTTCCGGCGCGCAGACCCGGCGCCGCACGCGGGCGTCGGCCTGGGCTGGAGCGCGGCCGGACGCGAGGAGGAGCGCATGTGCGTCAGCCGCGTCGTGGACATCGAGGAGGCTGTGTGGGCGCCGCGCTACGGGCTCAAGGGCATGGTCGATGCTTCCGTTGAGTTCTGCTTTGCCGCCGGGCCGCCGGCGCGGCCCCTGCGCCCCACTGCGCCCGGCCTCCGAACCCGCCCGGCGGCTCAAACTGGGCAGCGCTGCATGGCTTAGAGACTGCCTCCAGCAGCGGCGCTGGGCCTCTCACCCGCGTCGCGCGCCTAGACGGTAGTCGGGACCATCGCTGCCAGTGGTTCCAACCAGGTGCACAGGACCAGTCAGGCCGCGCTTGTGTATATTCAGCCGCGGCAGGGCACCGCGCTGCCTCCCCGCCGCGGCCTGACACGCGTACGGGGGCGCGCAGCCGGGGGAGGCGGCGGGGGACGTCGCGCCGGCGGTCGCGCGCAGCTTGGCGCCGCTGGAGTTCAAGACAGGCAAGGCGCACCAGAGCCACCGCGCGCAGGCGCGCCGCCCGCCGCGCCGCGCGGCCATGCTCTGGCGCGCGCGCTGCCTGTCCCGCAGCGTCGCGCAGGGCCCGCGGCCCCCCAGCCGGCCCCTCAGCGCGGCGCAGCAGCCCCGGCCGAGCATGAAGCCTGCGCCGGGAGGCGCCCGAGCGGTGCGGCTGCGCGCAGGTCACGCTGTACCTGCTGCTGCTGGAGGAGCGGTACGGGGCGCCCATGACGCGCGGCGTGCTGTGGTACCTGGCGGCGGCGCGCCCGGAGGTCGTGCGCCGGTCTGCGGGCGAGGTGGCCGCGCTGCTGATGCAGCGCAACCGGCTGGCGGCCGCGCTGGCGCGCGGGCCGCCGCTGCCGCCGCTGCTGCGCAGCGAGCGCGCCTGCGCCGGCTGCTTCCAGCTGGCCTCGTGCGCGCTGCTGCACAAGGTGCGCTGGCCCCCCTAAACCTCACCCTACCCCGCGCCGGCACGCCACGCTGCACCCCATTGCCGACGCCGGCGAGCGCGTGGGCGTGGGGGCGCGAGGACGGCGCAGGCGCGGGCCGCCAGCGGGCGCGTCGGGGCGCCGCGCGGCCGCCCCGGGGCACGGGGCGATGCGGGGCGCCGGCGCGCGCAGGCCCAGGAGGCGGGCACAGCGGCGACGGCGGGCATGGGCGCGGCGTTTGAGGAGCACACTGCGCACCTGGCGCCCGCGCATGCGGCCTTCCTGCGACACTGGCTGCACCTGCTTGACGTGGAGGAGGGCGGGCTCACGGCGCGGCGGGCCGAGATCTGGGCGATGCCAGGCGCGCGCCGCGCGCTCCCGGGGCCGCCCGCCGCGACGCCGGGAGGTGGCCCGCACAAGGCTTTTAGCTCTTAGCCGCGTCTGCGACCTTACAGAGCGCGCAACGTCGGCCTGGCATGTGCCGCAGCCTGCCCGCGCCTCGCGCCGTGCGCCGCCAAGGAGCGCCCTGCGCACCGCCCGGCGCGGCGCGCGCGCGGCGCCGCAGCGCGCGTCACAGGCGCCGCGCCGTCGCGGCGCAGGCGCCGAGCGCGAGGCGCTGGGCCGCTGCATCGCCGGGCTGGCGCTCGTCCGGGCGCCGCCCGCCGGCGCGCCCGAGGACGGGGCGGATCACGTGTATGCCTTCGCCAAGGAGGAGGAGGCCGGCGGCCCGGCGGTCATCCTTGAGGACATGGGCTTCGCTGAGGGCGACATGGTCCTGCTGAGCGTCGAGGGTGCGCGCTCGGCCCTACCCTACCCTGACCGCTTCCCCAGCCGGCGCCGTAGCCGCTCCCGCCTGCCCTGCGCCGCCCTGCCGCGCGTGCGTGCGCGGCGTCCTGGTGCCGTGCGAGCGCCGTGACATTTTCGCGCTGCGCAGGCCGGCACGCGGCCGTCGCGCGGGCGCGCGTCCACGGCTTTGCGGACGGCGCGGTGGCGCTGGCGCTCGGCAAGGCGCTGCGGCCGGGCCTGCTCGCCGCTGCGGCGGAGGGCGGCAGGCACTGCTGGCGCATTGACCGCGACGAGGCGTCCTCGATCTTTGTGCGCCTGCGCCGCAGCCTCATGGGTGCGCACGCGCGAGCGCCTCTGCGTGTGGGTCCCGGGCGTGCCACGCGCACGCTCCTTCAGGCGGCCAGCCATGCGGCTATCCTTGAGGCCGGCCGGGCGCTCCGAGCGCGACACCCGTGGCGCACGCTCGCCCGCCTTTCAGTGCAGGGGCTTTCGGCACTGCAACAAAGGCGTACTCTCAGGCACAAAGGTACATGCAGGGGAGGCGTGCAGACGCCGCGCGCGCGCGCGACCGCAGGGCTCTTTGCGCGCGGCGACGCCCAGGCGCGCAAGCTGCGGCGGCTGGTTGTGGACCTGCAGGCGCCCGCGACGCCGCTCGCCGCGCCTGCGCCCGCCGGCGGCGGCGACCTCAACGCCGAGCAGCAGGCGGCCGTGGACCGGCGCGCCTGCCCCCTTGTCGCTCGCTCAGCGCTCGTCTCGCCAGCCAGCCTTGCAGACCCCACGCGCCCGTTGTCTGAGCGCATGGCCCGCCCCAACATCTAATACAGCAGAGCTACATGTTGGTGCTCTGCTTGGCCCGCCGGCCCCGCTCTTTGCCCCCCTGCCAGCGCACCTGAGGCGGCGGCGCGCAGGGTGCTGGCGGCGGGCGACTACACGCTCATCCTGGGCATGCCCGGCGCGGGCAAGACCAGCACGCTGGTGGCGGCGATCGGCCGGCTGGCGGCCGCCGGGCGCTCGGTGCTGCTCACCGCGTACACCAACAGCGCCGTCGACAACGTGCTGCTGCGGCTCGCGGCCGCGCGCGTGGCCTTTGTGCGCCTGGGCCGCCCGGCCGCGGTGCACCCGGCGCTGCGCGGCTACCTGCCGGGCGGCGCGGAGAACCCCGGCGCCTCCGTCGCCGCCTGCCGCCACCTCGCGCTCACCGCCAGCGTGGCGCGCGCCCCGCTTGCCCTACCATAAGTCTACCCCAGCGTAGCCGTACCCTCGAGGCGCCGACAGCAGCGCCGGCGGCGGCTCGCGCTGCCGCGCCGGCCGCTCCCCGCTGAGCGCGCGGCTGCGGGGCCGAGGGCAGCGCGGCGCCGCGGGCGGCGGCCCGAGCCGCGCGCGCGCGCGCGCAGGTGGCCTGCACGTGCCTGGGCGCCGAGCACGCCATGCTGCGCGGGCGCGTGTTTGACGTGTGCCTGGTCGACGAGGCCGGGCAGCTGACGCTGCCGGCGGTGCTGGCGCCGCTGCTGCGCGCGCGCGCGTTCTGCCTGGTCGGCGACCACTACCAGCTGCCGCCGCTGGTGCAGAGCGACGCGGCCGGCCGACAGGGCCTGGCCGTCTCGCTCTTCCGCCGCCTGTGCGAGGTGCACCCGCAGGTGCGCCCGCCGCGGCCGCCCCGCCCCAGCCCTCCCCCGCCGCCGCTGCAGGGCGTGCGCGGCAGCGCGCGCACTGCGCGCGCGCCCTCGACGCGCGTGCGCGGCTTGTGAGCGCGGGCCGGCCAGAGGCAGCTCTGACATTCTGTACGTATGTTTAACCCTAACCGGAAACGCATCACGCGGCGCGGGCAGGCGGTCGTCATGCTGCGCACGCATTACCGCATGGCCGCAGGCATCATGGACCCGGCCCATCACCCTAACCCTGAACCTGAACGGAGCGCGCGTGGGGCGCGGCAGGCGGTCGTGACGCTGCGCACGCAGTACCGCATGGCGCAGGGCATCATGGACCTGGCCAACCACCTGGTGTACAACGGGCGGCTGCGGTGCGGGTCGGCGGACGTGGCGGCCGCGCGGCTGGACTTGGAACTCGACGCCGGCGCGCTCGCGGGCATGCCCGCCTGGCTCCAGCGGGTGCGCGCCGGCCCGGGCCGCATGCCTGCGTGCCCGGCCTGTGCACGATGCGGCTCCGGGCGGTGCAGGGCCCCGAACGGGCGCACACGCGTCCGGTCCCGTTTCCGTGGCAGCCGCCGGCCCTGTCGCCGGCGCCCGCGCGCTGCCGCGGCGGGGCGGCGCGCTCATTGCGCGCACGCGCGCGGGGAGCGCAGGCGCTGGCGCCGGAGGCGGGCGTGCTGTTCCTGGACCTGCAGGGGCCCGGCGCGGCCGAGCGGCAGGCCGGCGACACGCTGTGCAACCCGGCCGAGGCGGGCGTGGTGTGCCAGCTGGTGGCCGCGCTGCAGTCGGGCGGCGTGCCGCTGGACGCCGTCGGCGTCATCTCGCCCTACCGCTCCCAGGCGCGCCGCCCGGCCGGGGGGCGGGCCCGCACCTGCGCCTGGCCTGTCCGAGCATGCGGGGCGCGCGTCTGCGCGGCGCGCCCGCTGGCGCCAGGGGCGGGCGGGGGGTTTTCCAGGCACAGGGCCGGCGCAGGATGTTACACGCCGCCTGACCGCGCGGCGGCGCGCGCGCGCAGGTCGCGCTGCTGCAGCGCGAGGCCAAGGCGCGCGGCTGGGGCGGTCTGGAGGTGCTGACGGTCGACCGCTTCCAGGGCCGCGACAAGGCGGCGGTCGTGCTGTCGCTCGTGCGCTGCAACGGCGCCGGCGGCGCGGGCCGGCTGCTGGCCGACTGGCGGCGCATCAACGTGGCGGTCACGCGCGCGCAGCGCAAGCTGCTCTTCGTCGGCTCCGCGGCCACGCTGGCCGAGGTGCCGCTGTTCGCCGCGCTGCTGGCCTGGCTGCGGCAGCGCGGCTGCGTGGAGCCACTGGTCGTGCCGGCCCCGGCCGCCTGACGCGGGCCGGCCGCACTGCGTGCCGGCTGGGCTGCCTGTGTGTTGGCTGTGTTGTTGGCTGTGTTGCCTGCGTGTTGGCTGTGTGTTGGGGAGCAGGGTGCAGCTGGCGTCCATGCACTGCATCTGCATGTCTGTTTTGCTTTGGACAACGCCTATGCGGGCAGCTAGCAGTTGAGCAGCGCGCGTGATCTCGCGCTCACTCCAGGAACGCGATGCGATTGATGTACGGCATGCGCACACGCTGCGACACCGACAATGCGCGGCATGATCCTCATGATCCTTCCAGAGTGCATGCCTCGCGAGGCTGATGGTCTCGCCAAGGCTCCCGGAATCATCGCACAGCGCGGCACCCCTGCAGCTTACCAGGAATGCAGACGCCGTCCCGCGGCAGACCGAGCACCAGGGAGCCTGCAGTGCCGCACCGCCCGCAGCCCCTGCCCTGGGGCCGCCCCGGCGCCCGCCGGCACCGGGGTCACCAGTCGCCGGCGACGCCGCGCGCGCGCAGTATGGCCGCCGCGAGGCCGAGCGCGCGCTGCGACGACGCGGGCCGGCCGACCAGCTCGACGCCCAGGTCGCTGACGAGCGCCTTCATGCGCGCCTCGTCGCCGCCCGGCAGGTCGCGCAGCCTGCCCGCGCGCGCGCCCGCACAGCGTCGGCGAGGGAGCGCGGGCGCCCAGCGCGGCAAGCAGGGTCCGGGTACACAGCCGCTGCCGCCCGCCCAACCCAGCTGCTCGCCTCGCTCCGACCCCCCGTGCCGGGGCTTGCCAGGCGCCACACGCGCGCTGAGGGCGAGCCCGGCCACGCGCGCCTCGCTCCATAACGTGACTGCAATCCTGCTGCAGGCCAGGCGCGGTGCCGAGACAGTCTCGCGCGCCAGCTCCGCGCGCGCATGCAGGGCAACACCCTAGCCCGCGTTCGCGCGCGGGGGCCGCGCCTGGCCAGGTCCGTCGCGCCCAGCGCCAGGAAGACCGGCAGGCTGCGCGCGTGCGCGCCGCGGCCGGCGCCCATGTCCACGCGCACAAGCGCCTCGCGCGGCGGCGCGCCTGCGGCCCCGCCGGGCGCGTAGAGCGCCGAGAAGCGCCCGAACTGCACGTCCGGCGGCGCGTCGGCGAACGCCTGCGCGCCCCGGCTGCCAGACTTGCTGCTCGTGCGCCTTGAGGCGCGCGGCCTGCCGCGCCTGCGGCGGGCGTGCTCGGTACAGGGCATGCAGGCAGGGCCCATCCTCGGCCGTTGATCCGCGTCTTGCACAACTGCAGGTACCTGTACTGTGGGCGACGCGCCTCGGCGTCATGACCTCAACACAAAGCTGCCAGTCACAGTCAGGCACGCCCCGCAGCAGCGCCCCTCAGCTCCCCAGGGTGCCCAGCCCGGCGCCCTGCGGGGGCCGCGCGCCTGCCGCAGCGCCCGGGCCAGCGCCAGGAGCCGCCGCATGGCAGCCACGCTCGCAGCGTCCGGCACGGCCGCGCGCCGGCGCGCCTCCGCTGTGGCGGCCTGCGCCTCGGCGGCGGCCTCCGCGCGCCTGTACTCTGCTGACCGCGCCGCCGCCGCCACCGCTGCTGCCGCGGCCGCCGCCGCCTCGTCCCGGGCCTTCTCCAGCGCCACGGCAACGCCGCCCGCCTGCAAGCGCGCACGCGCATCCCACGAGCCTCCTTGATTGTATGATCTAGTGCAGGGGTGGCAGCCCCCCGCACAATGCGTGCCGGCGCACGACATGCCGCACATGGCTGCACAGGCGCAGGTGACATCGTGCGGCTGGGAGCATGGGTGCGGGCGGTCGTGCGCAGCAGAGCAGCACAGAGCGCGTGCGGCGCGCTGCAGCGCCCACCAAGACCCCTCCTCCAATCAAAACCACACAAACATACACACACATCAATGCTCCAAGGAAGTGGCCGCCGGCGGCCGGGCGCGCCGTGCGCAGGCCGGACAGCAGGGCGCCGTGCATGGTGGCCGGATAACGGCGCGTAGTCGCCTCGCCCGCGAAGAAGAGGCGGCCGCCGACCGGGCGCGCCAGCACATCGTACGCCGCGCCGCCCGTGCCGCCCAGGCCGACGCTGCTGTAAGAGCCGCGCGCCAGCGGGTCCGCCGCCCATGCGCTGCACACCGCCTGCCGGCCGGCGCGTGCGCGCCTCAGGTTAGAGCCATGACCCTATCCTAATCCTTTGACTCAGGCCTCGTCCTCACGTGTCCCTTGCGCGTGCACGCGGGACCCAGCCAGCCAGCGCGCCCAGTGCCTTGGCCACAAGCGAGCCAGGTCCTCGGCCCTGCGGCTGCCCGCTCCGCTTGGGGGACCGATGCGGCCGCGCGCAGTCGTCGCGGCGCAGCACGGCGCGCGCGTGCTCGCAGGGAGCCCGGCGGCCGCAGGCATGACGCGCGCCTGAATAGGGTCCGGCACGTCGATGCCCTGGCGGCCGAACGCGCGGCGCAGCCAGCGCATGACCTGCGCCACAGACTCCTCCGCCAGGACCTGCGCGCGCGCAGTCGCGCGGGGGGATTAGACGCCCGCGTGCTCTGGCCGGGCCTTGCTGAGGCAGCGTCGATGCAGCCCAGCGACACAAGCTGCTGCATGGCGAGCGCAGAAGCCTGGTTGCCTTCACGCGCGCACCGGCTGCTGGCGATTGCAGGCAGCTGCGCCGCGCATCGAGCCCAGGCCGCTGCAAGCTAAGCACAGCGCAAGCAAGAAGGCAACCGCAGCGCCGCAGCCGCCGCGCTGGCCGCGGTCGCGACGCGCGCTCTGCGGCCGGCGGCGCGCCTGCTCGAACGCCACGCCGGCGCGGCCGGAAACCAGCGCGACGAGCACGGCGCCGCCCGCGATGCCGGCGGACGAGTAGAAGAGGAAGAATTGGCCGCGCTCGGCCGTGCTGGGCGCCACGCGGCCGAACATGTCGAGCTCGCCCCAGAAGCAGCGCGGGAACAGGAGCGCGACCTGCGCGGCGCGCCGCGTATGAAAGAGGCGCCGGGTGGCACGGGATGGCGCAAGCACCGGCGCGAGCATTGCCGCGCTCAGACGCACGCCTCGCGGCCGCCCATGGCTGCTGACGCCTCGCGGCACGGCCGTACAGGGAGCGCAACGAGGGCGGCCCATGCACTGGGGGAGCAGGGACGGTGCTGCAATCACATACGGCACGGAGCGCAGCGCGCACTCGCCCGCGCACAACCACCCGGCTGCTGGGCACTGTGGGCTGAGCCCGGGCCTCGACTTCAGGCCCGCTGCACGCTGTTGAGCGGGCCGCAGCCCAGTCTGAGAGCGAGGTGCCGGGACGGGGGCAGGCCTTGCGGCCACTTTGTCAAGCGGGCCGCAGCCCATCTTGGGACCGAAGCGCTTGGGAAGGGGCCAGGCCGCGCGGCACCTTGTTGAGGAGGCCGTAGCCCAGCCCGCGGATGGCCGCCTGCTTCTCCTCCGGCAGCGGCGGCTGGAAGCGCACGTCGCCCGCCTTCAGGCAGCCCAGCGGCACCGTCACCACCACGGCGTCGCCTGCCGGCAGGGTTAGGGTATATGTCACCGCGTGCACCGCGCCTTCAGACCGCCCAGCGACACCGTCACCACCACGGCGTCGCCCGCGCCTCGCCCCGCGGCGCCTCTCATTTGCGCTCACCGAGGCCACCCTCTGCAGCTCAGCGGCAGCGCAACAAAAGGCGGCGGCATGGTCACGGCATGATCTGACGGCCAGGGCGCGGCCGGCCTGTCACAGCCTGGGACGCCGCGCTCGCGCTGGCACGCAGCCACGCGGACGCGCGCGACCCGCTGCGCAGGGCAGGCCGCGCACCGGTGAAGGCGCCGCCGGCGGTCTGCACACGCACGCCCGCGCGCGAGTAGGCCACGTCCGTGACCACGCTGTTATACATCACCGGCAGGCCCTCCGCCAGCGCCTCCACCAGGCGCAGGTTGCCACCTGCGTGGCCGCACGCCCGCCTCACCGCGCGTCACCGGAGCGCTGGCAGGTTGCCGGCAGGACCACCGCCGATGTGTCCATCAGGCGCGTGTCCCCGCGCAGGCGGCTTCCCTGCGGCCCCGCGCGCCCGAGTGCGCGCCGTTGCCGACCACGCCACGGCCTGCGCCGCGCAGTTCACCGCCGTGCGGGCGCTCGACGCTGGCGCTGCGCAAACGCGCCCTGCCTTTCCGCAGGCTGTCACCCCGTCGTCGGCAGAGCTGCGGCCCTGCCCGAGGCCGCAGGAGCATGACAGGGGGTTCGCTCCGTGCGCGCAGGGCGGGGCGTTGGAGCGGGCGCGCGCGGCGCGGGCGCGCGCCGGGCAGCAGCACGTGCGCGCCCAGCAGCTCGTGCGGGTCGTCCTGGTCCCAGCTGCGCATCGACAGCGCCTCCAGCGTGGCCGCATTAGCAAACTCCAGGTTGGCGCAGTGCCAGTCCAGCAGCTGCCGCGCCTCGCCCGCGCGCTCCGGCGCGCCCGGCGCGCCGCCCGCCGCCCCTGCGCGGCCGCGCCTGCTGACCCCGCGCGCACGGACCGGCGCGCCTACCTTGGCGGCGCCGCCGCCACACTAGCTCTCGCTAGCCCTGCGCCATACCGCGCACCTGCGGCGCCCTGCAGCGGCGCACCGTGCTTCGGTGTGCGGGCCACTGCGCACTGCTGGGGGACAGACACGATGAGCGCAGCGCGGGAGGGTGGCGGAGCAGGGCGGCGGCCTGCTGTGCGACAGGCGGCCGAGTGCGGCGGGGCGCGGCACGCCTGCGGCTGCGGCGCGGGCGGCCGCGGCCTTGCCGAGCATGGTGCGGTAGGCCGTCGCGAGCGAGACATACTCCGCGACCTCGCCCATGCGGTCGCGCAGCGTGTCGCACGCGTCCAGCGCCGCGTTGTGCTCGGCCTCCACCTGCGCGCGCGCAGGCTGGGGAACCGGGGATGGGGTTTCCTAGGGTCCTGGAAGGGTATGCATGGGCGTGGCGGCACCAGCGCATGAGCGGTGCGCATGACTGCGTTGTCGTTGACACAACAATATAACACTTGTCGGGAGTCGGGTCTGATCAGGGGTACCGGCGACGCCCGGGCACTGCGCGGCAGCGCAGACGCTACGCCCACCGACGCACGCCATGGAGCTGACAGGAACGGTCAATGCCGGGGCGCTGCCAGCGCGGGCGCGTGGGCCCTGGGGCGCGCCCGCGCGTCCAGCACGGGGTCGGCCGGCGTGCCGTCATCCATGTAGATGGGCGCCTCCTCCTCCTCGCCGTTCTTGAGCGCGTACATGGGGATGCGCAGCTGCCGCGCCAGCACCGCCAGCGGGTTGCCATCGATGCCGGTGATGACGCTGCCGCCCAGCTCGGCCACGGCCGCGTGCCCGCCGCCCTGCGCGCCGCTTCCAAGGCCCGGTCGGCGTCCGGGTGAGCGAGCAGGGTGGAGCGGCGTGCGCCGCAGGCCGCGCGCCGTGCGACGCGTCTGGAGCCCGTGCCGGCACGGGACGGCAGCTTGTCCTGCCTGCCTGCCATGCAGCGCGCGGTGCGGGGAGCGCCGGGCGGCCGGGCGGGGCCGGCGGGGCGGGCGGGACCTCCAGGCGCTGCGTGTGCACGCGGCCGCCCGGGCGCGCGCGCCCCTCCACCACCGTCACGCGGTAGCCAAACATGCGCAGCTGCCGCGCCGCCCCCAGGCCTGCAGGCGCGTCGCGCCGGTCAGCGGCGCCGCGCATGCGCGCGCTGTCCGTGCGTGCGAAGGCCGCCCGCGCCGCGGACGTCCCGCTGGGCCGAGCGCGCGCGCGCCTGCCAGCCCCGCGCCGACGACGATGACGTGCCCCTTGTCGGCCGGCGCCGCCAGGCTGCGCGCGATGAGCTCCGGTGACACGCCAAAGTTGATGTAGCCGTGGCTGTTCAAGAAGCGCCAGGCCGCGCGCGCGTACTCGCGGTAGCCTGCCCGCGCGCCCGCCGCTGCCGCGCCCTCGGTCAAATACCTGCCGCGCGGCAGCCTGCTCGAGGCGGCGCAGTGGTGGGGCAGCACACAGCGGTGCTCGCGCCGGGGTGCGTGGCCATCAGCCTGGGGATGGAGACGAACCTGGACACGTCCTGGCGCCAGCGCGTGAGCACATAGTTGCGTGCCTGCGCGCGGCCAGGCTCGTTCCTCAGCGAGCGAGCGTCGCCAAGTGCTGCACAAGCGGAGCGTGCGCTCCGACTGCAATGCCGCCGCAAAGCCACGCGGAGACCGGCCGCGCCTGCGCATAGAGCTCCTGGTCCGCGCCAGGGAGCAGCATGCTGCGCTCTGTCTCGTGCGCCTCTGCGTAGTGGAAGCCCAAGGCATGGGCGGTCTGGTCCTCCTGCTCCCATTCGGTCTGCTCCTGCTGGTCCACCGGGTGGGCTGGGAGGCGCCCCTCCGGCGGTGCGGTCTCCTGCAGAACGCGCGCAGCTGGACTTGCCCGCCTCTGACGACCGAGGCGCCGCTCCAGAGCTGCAAGCAACAGCGCTTCCGACGCACCGGCTCATGTGTGTTCTGGCGTTCCAACGACTGCTGCTGCTCGCTGCCGCTGTCGCTGCTGCTGCTCTCTGATGCCGCCAGCGAGATTGACACATCCTCGTAGGACACATGCGGCCCCCTGTGGCGCAGACTTGCGCGCGCCCCTGCTGAAGGCGGGGCGCTCGCGTTCGGCAGCACTGCCTCAGGTGCCTCAGGTGCGGGAGACACTGGTGACGGCATGGCGCTCTCTTACACTCATCGGAGACAAAGAAACACAGGCAGAAAGTGCTGCAGTGCACCTATTTCAGTTCAACTAGTAGAAAGTCTCAGGCAACCCCTACAGTGTTGACATGCAGACATGCACTTCACCCTGCTACTCGGCATCTTTTGGCATGCTAATACTTGGCTAAATACATAAATCCTTAATAAGCCACACACAAGAGGGCACTGCAGGAGGCCAAACAGCACCGCACACCCATTTCTGCTCAAGTAACGCGCTTGCCCGCTCCTGCCCTGCCCTAGCATCACGTGGTGTGCTCCAGCTCAGCATGTCCTCACTGTCAGGTGCCTGCTGGCAGCCGCCCCGGCAGCTGTTGGTGCGCGCGAGCTCACGCGCATGTGCACGCCTTCGCCGGCGCCCAGCCCGCCTTGCTCGCCTGCACAGCGCATCACGCCGAGCCTGCGCATCAGTGCGAGCGATCTCAGCACACCAGCACTGATGTCCAGGCACCGGGCCCTCGGAGGGTATTGGAGCACATCATGCAGCACTCCCATGCGCGGACGACGCGGGGCGCGCACTGTGCGAGAGCGCGACGCGGTCCATGGCTTCAGCCTCGCGGTCGCGCCAGCACGTGAGCATGATGGTGAACACCAGCAGCGCCGCCGCTGAGATGTACCCAAAGCCCCACCTGCACCGCACGGCGCCGTCGATCGAGCCGGTCAAGCGCACATGCTCTTTGCACACCGCTGCGCTGTGGCTGCCAAGCTAGCGGCTGGGCAGCTCTTCAGCAGGGGCATGCATGATGGGCAGCAAGCATGGGAGGCGCACGTGGCCACGAGGAGAGGCCGGTTGAAGTTGGCCCCTGTGCGGCACCGCCAGGCGTGTGAGCTGCGGAGCGCACCGCTGACGCGGCCCAGCAAGAGCATGGCTTGATTCAGGCCGCGCACCGTATGTGCCCACCCATGCGTTCATCAGAGGCGTGAAGCTGAGGAACTGCGGGCGGACACGCCCCGCGTGTCAGCTTCCCAGCGCTGCTGAGGAGGACCACGCGCAGGCCTGCTTGCCGGAAGCAGAGACGCACGTGCGTCGCGATGTTGGCGATGTGCAGCGCCGTGAACAGGCTGGTCGCCACCAGGACGCCCTTGCCATACTTCTTCCGCGGGTGCGACAGCGGCTTGCGGCTCAGGAGCATGTAGTAGATGGAGAAGCACTGCCGCGGCCCGCACGTGTCAGTGCGCCGAGACGCAGCGACACCGACAGGGCGCAAGCATTGGACTCCAGCAGGGCCGCACCGCAAAGAGAATCAGGATGATGAGCGCGAAGAACGCCGACACGGCGGCACCGTCAAACAGCCAGCCCCTGTGGGCGGGGTGTCTCGACCGTCAGCAGGCTGAGAGACAGCGGTGCGCCGACCGAGTTTCAAGCGCACGCTCACCAGGCCTCCTTGCTTATGCCGACCGGGACGGCGGGAAGCTCGTCTGTTATCCTTTTGAAGCTCTGCAAGGTCCGCGCAAGCCGGGTGAGAGGGTACGCGCGGTCTGCGCACAAAAGCGCATGCCAATGCCAGCCTGCGAACGAAACAGAGACAGAGGCCAAAGACTTACGGTGAAGGTAGACCACGCCAGGAAGCAGAAGATTGTGCTGAACAGCAGGTTGAAAGCCAGCGCTGCCCAGACCCATGGAGTCCACGCGGAGCCGGTGTCTGCCATCTTCCTCAGCGTACAGGCTGCACGCCACCTGCAGCGTGTTGCCTTTCAGCACGGATGAGCGCCCAGGCAACACTATTGTCTGCCCTCCTCCACAGGTGCCCAGCAGCAGTGCGACTTACCCTCAGGCCGCCTGAGCCAGGAAGCGCCTGGGTAGTTTACTTGACACTATGCTCCGCCTGGATGGACTCGATGTTGACAGGAAATGACCACTACGCGCATTGCCTGCCCGCGCTGGCACCTGATTGGCTGCTTTCTGCATGCGGCATGTGCGCATGCAGCTTGCTCAAGTCGACTCCACCGAGCTCGAGAACTCGGCCTGACGGCCCCCGAGGTAAGTAGCTCGAGCAGGGACTGGCACGCTCGCCGCGATGTTCAAAAAGAGCGTTTCGGTGCAGACGACGCGCCCGCTGTCGGGCAAGGACGCGAAGGCGCTGCGGCGCTCCGTCCAGCTGCAGTTCCCGGACGCAAATGAAGACGAGGTGGCGCAGCTGCTGCCCGCCAAGGCAGAGATTGCGCTGCTGAAGCTGAGCAACCGCGCCGCCTGCTACACCGTCAACGGCGGCAGCCCGCTCTTCTTCGACCCGGACGGCCGCGGCGATATCCTGGCGCCCACTGTGTACGCGCTCTGGCTCTGCCCGCAGCTGCTGCCGCCAGTCTTCACCTACAGCGAGGTCTCGCCCAAGGCGCGCCGCCGGCGCCCTGCGCACGGTCGCATGACCCGCTGCCGCCTTGCTGTGCCCATACGTGGCGCTGGCACAGTGCGTGCACTTGCAGCGCAGGCAGCAGGCGGTATGGCGACGTGCGTGCACCGGGCTGGCCTGCGTGCAAAGCCGCGTGCCGGGCGAGGCACCACGCAGTATGCCGCGGGGGCGCAGGTGCTGGGCGGCGCCGACCTCTTCCTGCAGGGCTTCATAGTGGACGGGCCGGCGGCGCTGGGCGACTTTGCAGCCGGGGACCTGCGCTGCGTGCGCATCCCGCAGAACGCATTCCCGTTTGCCGTGGGCACGCTGGAGGTGCGGGCCCGTGGGCCCCTGCCGCGCACGCGCGCCTCTTCACGTAGGCGGCGCAGCGCGGTGACGCGCGCGGCCGGCCGCAGGTCGGCAGCGCGGACGTGGCGAGGACGGGCCTCAAAGGCAAGGGCCTGAAGCTGCTGCACTGCTACACGGACCAGCTGTGGGCGCTCGGCGACAAGGCGGTGCCCGACGCCGGCTTCACGCCGCAGCGCATCTTCCCGCAGGTGCGCTGCGCGCGCCGGGCCCGAGCGCTGCCGGCGGCGGGTGCACAGGCTCGGGTCCGCGCGTGCCTGCCTGCCAGGCTACCTCATGTGTGTGCGCGTACCCAGAAGCGCGGCCCGGCGTGCAGACTGGCGGCTCGCCTGGCACAGGTTGCGGCGGGCGAGCCGGGCGCCCCAGCGAGCGCAAGCGCGCCGGCTCAGGCACCGCCCCCCCAGGACGGCGGCGCCGCCGCCGGTGCAGCGGCGGGCGGCGCGCCGGCGGGCGCCGCCGCCGGCGCGCCGTCGGAGGAGGACAGGGCGGGGGCGCCCGACGCAGGCGCCACCGCCGGCCGGGAGGCAGGCGCCGAGTCGGGCGCCAATGGCGCCGCCAATGGCCACGCGGGCGAGACACCGGGCGACGCGGGCGGCGGCGTGGCAGGTGCCGGCGCGTTTGCCAAGCGCTCAGTGCGCAAGCCCTGACCAACAAACTGCAGCGCTGTGTCTCAACGGAAAGCAGGCTGCCTCGGTGCAGCTGCCTCGGCGCAGCTTGGCAGGCTGTGGAGCGGGCGCGTTTTGGCGTGGGCGGCGCGCTAACGCGGCTGTGCCCGGGCAGAGGCGGCGGGCATGCCGGCGGCGGGCGCGCCCGCGGCGGGTGCGCCGGCGCCGCCGCCAGAGAGCCAGGACGAGCTGCTGCACTACTGCCTGCTCGCGGGCCTGCGGCGCGTGCCGCCCGGCGAGCTGCCGTGCCTGACGTCCGACTTCTACTCCAAGTACATGCTGCCCGCAAAGCCCGCAGGTCGCGCCCGCGCGGGCTGCAGGCTTTCCACTGACCATGGGGTTGCAACGAGACGCGTTTATGCTGGAAGGCTGGTACTTGTGAAAATGCACAATTGCAGCTATGCCGAAGGCGGCCACCGCGCACAAATTGTACGGGGAAGAGCGGGAAGAGATGCCCTGACGGCCGACGCGAGCCACCCTTACGAGTCGTGTGGGGCGGCGGCCGCAGGCGCAAACGTGGACGTGAAGAAGTCGAGCTACAAGAAGCTGTCAAAGCTGCTGTCCACATTTGAGAAGAAGGTGCGGCGCGCGCTCGCCTCCCTTTGGCTGGCGAGCCTGCCTGCGGCCCCTGTCCGGGAGGCCTTCTGGCACTGCGCGCCGCACTGCAGGCGGTGCATTGTTGTGCACCGCCTCCACTTTTGTTTCACCGAAGACGGAGTCGGGATGAGCCGGGGCGTGCGCACGGCGCCCAGGGCGTCCTGAGCCAGAAGGTGATCCACAAGCAGGACAACCTGAGCGCGGTGCACGCGTCGCACGCGCTGCTCGCGTCCTTTGAGGAGCGGGCGCCCACGGAAGCGGCGGACGTAGGCGAGGCCGGCGCGGCAGAGGGCCGCGACGGGCGCGGCGCGGGGCCCAGCGGCGCGCCCGGCGCGCCGGACCCCGCCGGCGGCCGCGGCTCGAGGATCAGCGTCACTGTCGCGTACCGGTGGGCTCGAGCGCACGTCTATCTCGCCATGCCGCGGGCCACGGCGGCTCGCCTGTGCGGTGGCTGTGCAGGGATCGACACCATGCGCTGCCACGTGTCAAAGGCACTCTTTCTCAATTACCGCGCAGGGCTGCCGGCGTCTTGCGGCTGAGCATGGGGACAGACGCGCGCTTGTGCACTCTTGAGTGTCCCTGCGCTGCGTGGCAGCGAGCGCCGCCCTGCGCGCGCCGCAGGGTGCCGGTGTCACTGCGGCCGGTGTTTGGCGCGGCGGCCGACGCGGACCGCGACGCGCTGCACAGCGCGGACGACGCGCGCGCCGCGCTGGCCGCCTACGCGGACCGCCAGGGCCTGGGCGCGGGCGCCGGGCGGCTGCGCCTGGACGCCCTGCTCGCCGGCGCGCTGTTCAACAAGCTGGAGCCGGAGGCGGCGGGGAGCGAGTGCGCGGCGGCCGACGTCGGCCGGCGCCTGCTGGACAAGCTGACCGCGTTCCACCGCGTGTCGCGCCAGACAGAGCAGGCGCGGTGCTAGGGCTAGGGTTTCAGGTCTAGGGTTTCAGGGCTGGCAGGAGGGTTGTTGGAGGCGGGCGACCAGGACGGCGGCAGCCTGGCCGGCAGGGCAGGCATGCGCTGCTGTCAAGCGTCTCGCTCACTGGTCGTGCCAGGGCAGGCGAGGCGGCCGCGGGTGTGCTCGGCGAGGGCAGGCTCCGCGCACGCCGTCGGCCTGCCCTGAGAGCTCCTGCGCGGCGGCAGGGCCCCGTGGAGGTGCTGCAGCGCGGCGCGGTAAAGCCGATCCAGGTGTCCATGCAGGACCGGCAGGTGCGCCGCCCGCGGCCCCCAGCGCGGCACTGGCCGCCACACTGCTGGTGCACATCTGCCGGAGCAGGCTGGTGGCAGAGCCCTGTGCATCGCGCTGAGCGCTGCAGGCCCGGGGCTGCAGGGCGGCCGCAAGCACATCACGCGCGTCATCCATGCAGAGTCCTTCGCCATCGACCCGGGTGGCGCCCGCCGCCGTGCCCCCCCTGCCATGCCCCCTCCGCCTCGAGCTGGAGGCTGCCTCGCCTGCAGCTTGCAACCACGCTGAGGAAAGGGCAGCCCTGCGCGGCCTGGCAGAGGGTCAGGCCGAGCCGCGACACGCACACTGCTTGTCCGCAACCCGCACTGCCACTCTGCATGTCTGGCCAGCCAGGCTCAAGCGGACTCAGTCGCCCGAACGGGGCTGCTTGACTGGAGCCCTGGCGCGGGCATGGACCCACTGCCAACCCTGCGTTTGATGCGGCGCAGACGAGCTGGGCGGCGTGCTGCAGCGCAAATTCCAGACGTCGGCCAGCGTGACGCGCCTGCCGGGCAAGGCCGACACCGGCAAGGAGATCGCGCTGCAGGGCAACCTCTTGCACGTGCGCCCCCCGCGGTGCCGCGCGCAGCTTGAGCCAGGCCGCAAGCGAGCTGCCCTGCCTGGTCGCCGCACCGTTACACGTGCATGCGCCTGCTAAGCCATGCCGCACAGTGGATTGTTTCCTGGAATGTGCAATGCAGCAGCAGAGCGCATGGCATTGCACCGCTGCGCTGCCTCTATCTGAGTCGCGCATGCGCCGCGGCCGACAGGAGGTGGGCAAGGTGTTGCAGGCGGAGTACGGCGTGCCCCCCGAGTATGTTGACGTGAAGGCAAAGAAGTGACCGGCCGGCGCTTGCGCTGTGCCGCCAGTTGTAAGCATGCAGCTGCAGCCCAGCCGCACGCAGAGCGCGCGGGGTTGGGCAGCAATTGCTCCTGTCCTCTAAGATGGCCACGGCATTGACTACAAGTGCTTCCAGACCGCCAAGTGCTCCGACCCAAAGCTACAGGGAGACCACCAAGACTGTCGACCACTCAATGAGCTTGATGCAGCTCCCTCGTGAATCGACGCCCATGCAACAACAAAAACCAGCACAACGCCTGGGGAGGCAACAACTGACATCGCAAACGCGGCCGACGTTTCAGCCGCCCGCCAGGCACACGCCCACCAATGTCACACCGAACCCAGAAGGCCCTAGAAGGCCTCCGCTCCCGTGTCCAGGTAGGCCGCCCGCACGTCCTGCGGCAGCAGGTCGACCACCCGCAGCATCGAGAAGGGCGGGCTGGGCGCGTCCAGGGCCGCCTGCCGCAGCGGCGCAGCACCCGCCTGAGACGGCCGCTCACGTGCGCTGGGCATGCACACAGGCAGGGCCCGGCATGGCTGGAGGCGGCACCCAGCAGCATGCACCCTGGCACTTTACGTGCTGGCCAATGTGGTAGGTAACCCTAAACATACTTCACGGCGCACTGAGCAGGCGCTCTGAACGCGTGCGGCCGCTCGCGCGCCTGGAACTCCGGCTCAGAAGTGCAGCGGTCCTGCAGTGTCCCCGTGAACTCCTGCGCGCGTACGCCCGCTTAGAGCCGCCCTAAACCTAACCCTCACTTCCACCATATCCACGCCTGCACGTGACCGCCGGCTTGCAGCGCGGCACGCTGTGCGGTCGTGCCGGTGGGTTGACTCCTTCACGCCTGACGCTCAAGGAAGCCAGTGCCTTGCGCGGCCTGCGTGGCAGCGGGTGGAGGCGGGGCGGGCGCGCCTGCCAGGCGTCCACGATGTCCTCCGGGGGCCCGCGCGCGACGGACACCCAGTGCCCGTTGCCCAGCTCCTGCAGCACGAAGCGCCACCTGCGGCCCCGTACCATGTCTGCGCAGCGGAGCGGGAACCGGACCTCATTCGCGGGCATCACGCGTTGGCAGCGGCGGCCGCTGAAGGCAGGCGGCCCCGCAGCCCTCATTGTGGCAGACAATCAGGTCAGCGCGCGGCGCGCCGCGGCTGCACGCGGCCCTCGATGAGCACGCGCGCACGGCTGCGGTCGCGCCCCTCGAAGCAGAACTCGGCCTTGCCCAGGTCGAAGCCCAGCCCATCGCCGCGCGCCTTCACCAGCGCCTGCGCGCGCGCCGCCGGCGCTCGCGGGCGCCGCACGGCTCGCACGGCGCAGTGGCAAGCCGTCCTGGGCGCCAATGATCCCAGCCATGCCGCTCCCGCACTGCCGCCTTCCCCCCGGAGCGCTCGCAGGTGCCGAGCAAGGCACACAGGCTCGCCGCCCTGTGGCTGCATGAGCGCGCGCTGCAGCAGCCCGGGCGCCCGGGCGGCGCGGGCGCACCTCCTTCAGGCTCCAGTGCCGCCGGAACTCGTCCTCCTTCTCCGCCGCCGTCGCGCCCGCATTGATCATGTCCCACTGTCGCACGCAATTTCAAAAGCAGTGTTACGACTTTCTCAAGTACAGCACTGCATGAGACGCGCGATTACGTGCCTGAACTGTTTTACAGCACCTCCCACTTTCTGCAGTGCAGGTCAGCCAAAGCTGTACCCGGTAGACAGCTTGAGGCGGACGGGTGAGCTCTTGGTCCATCGTCTCAACATGTGTCCAGACAACCGTGCTGCCACAGGGGGCGCACCTCGCGCGCGGTGAACTGCTGCTGGAAGACCTGCTGCAGGTCCTCGATGGCGCTGCCGCGCCGAGCGCCGCCGGCCGCGCCGCGCGCGGCGCGGACCTGCTGCGGCGCCGCCACGTCCACGCCCACGATGCACACGGGCTCCGAGGCCAGCACAACATAGTCGCCCTGCAGCCCCGCGCCCCCTGAGGCCTGCCCCCGCGCCCGCCGCACGGCGCGCTCCGCCGGCGCAGCGCAGTGGAGCGCTCGGCTATGCAGCAGGCCGGAGCCGCCTGCATGTGTCCAACCAAGCCCTTATGGCAAGCTCGCCACAGCCGCAGGGCACCCACAGGTGCAGGCGCAGCGGACGAAGGCATCTGCGTGGTCTCAGCAGGCCAGCAGGCCCACACCAATGTTAAGGGGTGCCCTGGGGGGAAGTTGTTTATAAGGGGGGGGGGGGGGAGGGGTGGATAGGAAGGCTGATGAGCGCGGCTGTGCCTGGACGCTGCGCATACGCGTCCTGACACCCAAGAAAAAAGAACCTCCGCGCACCTCGTGCGAGACGTTGAAGTTAAAGTTGGGCGCGTGCGGCCGGGCGGGCGCGCCGGCCGCAAAGGGCTTCTTCGCCTTGGTGCGCTTCAGGTGCACCCTGCCCCAGGGCAGGCCCAGCGCGACGCTCACGCAGCGCCGCTGCAGCAACCGGCTCAGCAGCGCGCGCTTCTGGTCGTCCTTGAAGCGGAAGAACTCCACCTGCCGGTCCCGCAGCCGGTCGGAGCGGCCAGGGGCTACGTGCGCAGCAGGCCGTGCTGCGGTCCAAACGGACTGCTGCGGGGGGGGCGTCGGGGCTGACAGCCAGGCCACAAATCGCCCGTGGCCCAAGGAGCACCACTGCCGCGGCGCCCGACCCGCAAGCTGGCCGGCTGTGTGAGGCAAGGCCGCGAGTGGCCTGTAGCCCTGGTAGCGCCACTGCCGCGGCGCCCGATGCCCAAGCTGGCCGGCTGTGTGAGGCAGCAGCGCAGACACGCTGGGGACAAGCAGGCACACGTGGGGCGGCGTTCAAGTGCTCACACAGGCAGCGCCTAGCTACGGTGCTCTCAGCCGTGCCGAGCGACCGCGAGAGCGCAAGGTGAGGGCCGCTTGGGCCGCACCTGCCGCTGCTCCTCCTCCGGCAGCAGGTCCAGCAGGAAGAGCCACTCCTCGCCGTTGGTCTCGGGGTCCCACCGCGCGCTGTTCACCGCCCAGCGCAGGCACGCGTCCTCCGCACAGGGCGGCGCCGCCGCGGGCCGCCCGCTCGCGCTGTGCGCGGCAGCGGGCTGCCGGGCGGGTGCCGGCGGCGGCACCGAGGGCCCAATGTCCCTGGATGCTGCAACATCCCCCGCGCGGCCCCCTTGCTCCGCCGCGGCCGGCGGCTCGGCTGGGGAGCTGAGCGGCGTGGACGTGGGCACGACCGACTGCGAGAAGCACGCGCACAAGCCCGGCCTGGCCGGAGGGGCCTGCCCCAGCGCCCCGTTGTCGACGCCCATCCTGCAAGCCCGCCTTCGTCCCTCGTCCTTAAGAATAACTCCTGCTTCCCAGCACCCCCTCCCTAGCGCTTTGAATTCGAGCAAGGCAAGGAGCTTAGGGCCTAGTAGGGCACACCTCGGCACTTGCGCTTGCCCAGTCACTGCTTTTGCAACGCAGCAAGACTCTGGGCCGCGATGTGTCTGTGGCTGCCCAGGCCCGCGCTGCTGCGCCTGAGCGCGCCCGCGTGCAGGTGCTCCGCCGCGCGCGCGGCGCCGGGCGCCGACCCGTGCCTGTGGCGCAGCGTGCCGCCGCGCGCGCTCGCGCGCAGCGCGCTCCCGCCGCGCGCCTGGGCCTGCGGCTTCCGCAGCGGCGCGCGCCGGGGCGCGCCGCTGCCGCCGCGCGCCAAGTTCTGGAGCCGCGAGCGCCTGCCGTACGACGAGGAGTCCGGCGACGCGTGGGGCGCGGACTCGGACGTGGAGGACGACTACAGGCGCGCGGACCCGGTCTGCAGCTTGATCGAGGACGCGCGTCCTGGGCGCAGCCTGCGCCATTCGCTCCCGCCAATCACCCACAGCTCTGGCAAGGCTGTCGGACACCTTGTGGCCTAACCCACTGGCACGGGCGCTGAGCCTGCAGCTTGCTCCAGTCGTGCGCACCGCCGGAGCTGTCCGGCTGATCGGGCGCCGGGGCGCGCAGCCCGCCGCTGGAGAAGCAGTTTGACGGCGCCAAGGCGTCCGCGGCGGCCAGCCTGTCGCACCGGCCGCACTCGCGCGCCGAGCTGAAGGGCAAGCTGCGCGACAAGGGCTTCGACGGCGCCGCCGCCAAGCGCGCGCTGGACCGGCTGGAGGAGCTGGTGCGAAATTTATACGACAGTCGTGTTGCCGCAGCCACAGGCCTGCCTGGCGCGGGCCGGCGCAGCTGTGCGCTGAGCGCCGCGCCGCCCGGCGCAGGGCATGCTGAGCGACGCGCAGTTTGCCGAGACCTTTGCGCGCTCCAAGTGGCGGCAGGCGCGCTGGGCGCCCTCGCGCATCCGGATGGTGCGCGGCCCCGGCCGCCGCCGTGCGCTGCCCGCAAGGCAGGCGACGCGCGGTCGGCGCAGCAATGTCAGGCCTTGGGTGCGCAGGAGCTGTCCCGGCGCGGCCTGGCCAAGGCAGACATCGAGGTGGGCCTGCACGCCGTGTTCGGCAGCGACCCCAACAGCGTGCAGCTCTGCCCGCCCGGCGCGGAGGAGTGCGCGCTCGACGACGCCGCGCATGAGCCCGACCGTGCGCCCCCGACCGCTCGGCGCCAGCCCTTCGCCGAGGACCCGTGCGCCTGCGTGGCAGGCGCCCGACTGCACAGCCTGCCCCGTGAAGCGCGCCGGCCGTGCCTGGGAAGCAGGCCAGCAGGGGGCTGACGGCAGTGCGCGGGCCGCGCGCAGGCCTGGACCAGCAGCTGCTGGGGTCGGTGCGGCGGCAGGCGCACCTGAGCCGCGGGCTGCCGCCTGAGACGCGCCGCCGCCGCCTGGTGGCCTGGCTGCAGCGGCGCGGGCACACCTGGGGCACCGTGTCCGCGCTCCTGCGCGAGCTGCACCTGGACGGGTAGCCTGGCAGGGGCGGAGCGTCTGCGCACTTGTATGACGAGCGGTGCGCACGGGCGGCGCCTGTACTCTGGCGGCGCCGCGAGCGGTGGTGGGGTGTGTGCCGTGCACTTGTACGTGAGTCTTGAGTGATGAAGCTGAGTGGTCGTGAGCGTGTGTGGGCACTGTTGATGCTGAGAGAACTTGTATTTTCATGTATCTGCAAGGGTGCTTCTGTGATGCAAGTGGAGTGCTGCATTTTGTCTGGAGGCGGCGAGCGCTGGCCGTCTTGTGGCACGCGCCTTGTGGCGCCAGGGCAGCCTTCTTCAATCGCATAATCAGAGAGCCTGGTAATGAGCACGGTGTTCAGCCTCTGCCATCTGATGTCAGTAGCCTGCTACTCCTCACGCAAGCTTCATGGGCAGAGCCCCAGACACCCTACCCTTGGACCCCTTACTTGCGAGACTCCTTTCGGACCTTTCCTATGCCTGCTCATTCAGATAGTGTGCTCCCAGACCTCTAAGGCGTGCTAATAGAGCAAAGCTCAGGTGCACTTTGCAGCGTCGCTTGCCATCGGCACCAGGTGCGTCACAGCCGGCCGGGCTGTGCCTGGCGTGCAGCCTCGCAGGCTGCGTGTGCTGGCTGCCTGAGCGCATGGTCTGCACGCCTTGCTGGGTCTGGTCGTGTGGCGCTTTGCTAAGCCGCGGGTGCCGCCAGCGGCAGCCGCATCGGCCATCACTTCACATTCACCAACGCGCTTGTGAGGCCCCGCAGGCGCGAGTGCGACACGGCCGGACGTCCCGCTGCACAACAGCCGCGATGAAGGGCGCCTTCGCTATCGCACAGGTGAGCCGAGTGGGTCGAGGCTGGGGACGTCATGCACCACCACCCTGTTCAAAGGATGCTGCGGCGCCCGGCCCAGCAGGTACCGACAACCACCGTGCAGGCCGCTGCCTGCAGCCGCTGCGCAGAGCCCTGTGTGCTGTGCTATGCGCCGGGCACCTAGCGCACAGGCCATCATTTGGCAGTTTTGCTGCCGTCAGGAGCTGGCTGCGCTCCTGCGCCCTCAGCGCCCTGCCTGCCGTACATGTTGTACGTGGCAGCAACGGCGGTCATGCACGCCGGGCATCAGCCGCCACCTTGCAGCCCCTGCACTGCACAGCGCGGGTCCGCTGGGCAGCTTCTCGGCGGCGGCGCCCTCGCCTGCGCCGCGCTGCGCAGGCGGGGCCGGGCGATTCCAGCCCAGCCTCTGTCCCGCCGGCCGCGCCGGGCGCGGGCCGACCCTGGGCCGCCGCGCGCTCGCAGGTCGCGCTGGTCGCGCTGCTGGCCGCGGCGCAGCTCGCGCGCGCGCAGCCGCCCCGGCCGGGCCCGGGCTTCCGCAACTTTGTGGAGAACCTGTCCAAGGTCGTCGCGGCGGAGGGCAGCGAGTTCTTCAAGGCGCCGGCGGCCACCGTGCAGACAGGCGCGCCCGCCCCGCCGGCCGCGCCGCGCGCCCGCCGCCCAACGCCCGCTCGCCGTCCGGCTGTGCTGGGAGCTCCAGTTGGGCTGCGCTGGGAGCTTCACTTGGGGCGCGGCCGGCGGCGGGCGAGGCTGCTTGCATGGCGGCTCCGCGCGCAAGCTGCGCGGCTGACGGGCGTCGCGGCACGCAGTGGTGTGCGGTGAGAGCACGCTGGCCGTGTTCGTGCAGCTCGTCGGCGGCTCCTGCAACGTGACGACCGAGCAGACCTCCAACGCGGGCGCGTCCAAGCAGGGCCCGCGCGCGTGCTCCGCCGGCGAGATCTTCCCCGGCAAGGCCTGCACGGCCATGCCAGGTCGGGGCCCGCCCGGCAGGCGTGTCTGCTCGGCTGCCGGCCGCCCCCATGATGCGGGAGCGCAGCCTCGGGGCCGCAGAGGCGCCCGGCTGCTGGCTGACTCTGCTGCGCGCGCGCAGGCGCGCTGACGATCACCGTCACGCCCGGCGCCAACCAGAAGGGCCTGGTGAAGAGCGAGACCGAGCCCGACCTGGCCGGAGCCATCTCGCAGCTCGGCCTCAGCGGCCTGTCGGCGCGCCCCCGGCCCGCTCGCGCACGCTTCGCTTGTGTGACCCCTTCTCTGCATGTGGCCAGTGTTCGCCTAGCGGCGCCTGTGCCCAAGCACGCCAAGCAGGCGCGCCGGCTCATGCGGTCGCCCCCTGCGAGCGCATCGGCTGGCCGGCAGCGAGCGGCGCGGTCGCGCGGCGCAGGCGCTGGGCGCGCTGTCGGTGGACGTGCTGTTCGGCGACTTTGTGCACGTGCAGTCGCTCGCGCTGCTGCCCAGCCTGCAGCGCATCACCGGCGTGCCGGCCGCGGCGGCCGCCGTCACCGGCCTGCCGCAGCCCATCATGAGCCAGCTGCGCGTCACCGGCGGCCTGGGCACCAGCTCGCCGCACAGCTTTGCGAGCGTGGCGTTCCAGCCGACAGAGATCAACGGCATGCTGCAGGCGCGCCGACCCGGACGCCGCCCCCGTGCTCATGCGGAGGCGCGCTCGGGCGGGGGGCTGACCGCGGCGGCCGCGCGCGCAGGTCACGGCGACCGCGCTGACCTCGCTGGACTCGTTCGCGCAGCTGCAGGCGCGCCCCTCACGCTCCGCGCCTCCCCTTCCCCCGGCCTGGCGCCCTGGAACGGGGGCGTCCGTCAGCAGAGCGCCCTGCTCGTATCAGCGGAGCGCCCTGCTTGTGTCACACAGTGCGTGTGTGACGCTTGCTGGGCGCGCAGACGGTGGCGGGCGACATGATTGTGACCAACAACAACGACCTCGCCTCAATGTTCACCTCCAACATCGTGAAGCTGCAGGCGCGCAAACCCTATCCCACCCTCAAAGCTCGGCCGGTACGGGCGATCCGGGCGGCCTGCGCTCGAGCGTGCATGTGCCTTGTATGCCATGCATGTCTGGCCGAGAGAGTGGCGCGAGCAGCGCGCGAGAGGGGCTCGCGCCATGGGCGCCAAGCTGCGCGGCCGGGCTGAGTGCGCGCGCGCCGCGCAGACCATTGGCGGCGGGCTGAACCTGGCGTTCAACCAGAAGCTGCAGGCGCTGGGCGCGCCCATGACCGCGCTGACCAGCATCGGCATGGACCGCTCCGCGGGCTCGCTGCTGCCCAACGGCCTCACGGCATGCCCCGCGCTGTGCATGCCCTAATACCAACCCTACATCTTGACGAGCTCACCATGCGCCACGAATACACTGTTGCATGCAGCGCCCGCTGTTTCATCCCCAGCCGCCTGTGCCCTGACACAACAACGCTCGTCCGAGGCGCAAGCCGCGCGCGCCGCCGCCGGCCGTGCGGGCCCGCATGCCGAGCCGCGCGCGCCGCGGCGCAGGTGGTGTCCAACCCGCAGCTGACGTCCTTCAAGGGCTTGGACGCGCTGTCGAGCCTGGGCGGCGGCCTGCTGGTCGTCAACAACTCGGCGCTGGCCTCGCTGGAGGGCCTGAACGCGCTCGGCGCGCTCAACGCCACCGGCGCCGCCTCGCTGCACGGGCCCAAGGCGCGCCCCCGACACCACCCCGCTCCATGGAGCCCCAACACCACACCATGCCAATACCTGTAGTGTTGTGCGCAGGCCGCGCGACAAACGGCAGTACATATTGGGGCTATGGTGGGCCTGTGTAAGAGCCCAGCAGGGGCGCTCGGCTGCTCAGTGTGGGGCCTTGACGCGCGGGCGCCGCGGCGCAGGTGCTGGGCCTGGACGCGATCAAGCTGAGCCCGCCGAGCGTGCTGGTGACCGGCAACCCGGCGCTGGCGGACGTCTCGGCGCTCGCGCGCCTGGCCGGCTGCGCCAGCGGCGACCCCAGCGGCACCACCGGCATCGTGCTGGAGGTGCACCCGGCCGACCAGGGCCTCAAGTGCACGCTGGTCGCCTGGAAGCAGGTCTGCGACTACATCGCCGCCGGCAACAAGGCGCGCGCCCCCCCCCCCCCCCCCACCCACCCCCCCCCCGGCGCACCCGCTTCGAGAGTATACTCGAATTCTTGCTGGCAGGTCTGCGACTACATCGTTGCCGGCAGCCAGGCGGGCGTTCCCCTGCGCGCGCA
>JAABUU010000925.1_pt1 | contig 57134 bp, 54 predicted proteins | sample 5559301 | NCBI WGS metagenome assembly JAABUU01 (sample SAMN10711884, study PRJNA513360) | rock metagenome | isolation source: Antarctica rocks | place: Antarctica: Victoria Land, Richard Nunatak white
ATAGAAGGAGAGGGTAGAATGACAGGCTATTAAAATATAATATATCTCTTTTAATTCAGTAGTAAATTTGATGGTTGAATGCGGGGAAAATTTGTGAGTCCGGCTTTTTTTGCTACCCGCGTGCCTGAGCAACGCGAAGCTTCATAGGGCTTACCGAATACCTTGCTGTAGTTTCCGCCAGGGTCCTGCGCTATGCCAAATCCGTGGCCTCGACCAGTTCGTCTCTACTCAGCCACTGGGCAAGAATTTCGAGGCTGACACCATTTCGTCCAACAGTCCACGAGGCACGGGGGGATAATAAAAACATCTGCTCCGAGACGCCCTACAGCAACCTCTCCAAACCATGTCATGACCACTGCTTGCTAATTGTCAACCCGGTCGCTGCGACTGGATCCCTTTGAACCGACATAACCCCGTCAAGGACTCCTGTAAGATGCTGGACGGTCTGCTTATGCTGCTCACTTTGAGCACGGTAATGGCCGTTGCGTGAGTATAAAGACAGATTATCTCAATTGGCTGGAGAGATCTGACGGCGCTGTAGCTCATTCCTCGCTGGCTCCCTACCGCTATCCTTCTCCCTCTCGCAATCGCGGCTCAAATTTATATCCACCATAGGGATGGGAGTCCTGGTCGGCACGGCCTTGATAGTGATCATTCCCGAAGGTGTCGAGACCCTATACAGCGCCGGCGACTCTGGGCATTCTCACACCCACAGCCGAAGAACCATATCACCACATTCGCTCGACATACGATGGCAGCCGAACCTACAACAATTACACCAACCCTTCCCCCGCTCATATCCCCGCTCATATCCCCTCTCAACACGCGACGACTCCTCCAGCGACATCCTCAAACGCCCCCCTATCATCCCCGTCCACACCAATGACCCCGACCAACCCGCCCCCAAGGCACCAGAACCCCCACCCCCACCAAAAGACTCCCCGTCCCCCATCAAACCGCCTACCCTGCCCGAAACTCCCTCCATCCTCCCCGACGAGCCTCACTCCAATTCCTCCCGAACCCCACATGCCTGGATTGGTCTCTCCCTCATCCTTGGCTTCATCCTCATGTACCTCCTCGACACTCTTCCAGCTTTATCCCCGTCAGCAAAGTCAAGACCGCAATCCACAAACATCTACTCCCTTTCCGACCTCTCTTCCACCGCGCCCCCTTCACAGCAACACCCACAACGCACCCTTTCCACCACCCTGGGGCTGTGTATACACGCCGCGGCCGACGGCATCGCTCTAGGCGCCTCCTCTACTAGCTCCGCCACCACATCCCTCTCCCTCATAATATTTGTAGCGATCATGGTGCACAAAGCCCCCGCAGCCTTTGGGCTGACGGCCGTGCTGTTGAAGCAGGGACTTGGGAAGAGGGGGGCTAGAGCGCATCTAGTGGTATTCAGTCTTGCCGCGCCGGCGGGAGCAGTGGCGACATGGGTGGTTGTGAGAGCGTTAGGCGGCGGAGGTGCGGAGGAAGAAGGGATGAGGTGGTGGACTGGGGTACTGCTGCTATTTTCTGGTGGCACATTTCTGTAAGGCACACCTCTTCCCCAAGAACTCAAGGATCCAACACCACGAGGTCGCCGTCTTTGTTGCCCCCCTTTTACGATCTGCCTACCCGCCACAATAAAGAGCACCGACCTTTCCAAATCCCCCTCCAATCCAACCACAAAAACTCGCTCATACGCTAACACCCCACCCAACCACAGATACGTAGCCATGCACACCATGCAAGACGCCGACTCCCCCACCCCCTCCTCCGTCGACAACGCCTACAACACCCTTCCCTCCGAAGAACCCCCTACAAACGGCTACCTCGACGGCAGCCTGAACGGCCGCGAAACGTACAGGCCGAATGAGGGAAAGAGTTTGAGGCTTGTGATGGCGGCTGTGGGCGGGATGCTGTTGCCGCTTTTGACGCAGGTGGGGCATGCGCATTGATATTTTGTTGTTTAGCAGAAGGGCGAGGTTGGTAGTGAAGGAGGGGGCAGGGGAAGTGTATAAATTTGGGAGTTTGATGGGATGGGAAGGTTGTAAATTTTTGTGGGGGGGAGGGTTGTATTTGGATGGGTGTAGCGAAAGTAAAATGGAATACTGCTAGATCTGCGAATAGGAGCTATCGTGTCCAGCATCAAGGGCGAACCCGTCCCTTTTCCATCGAACCCAGAGTGTCCAGCCATGCCGCGAATACTTCACGAAAATATACCCTGTACCTATGCCATCCTCCCGACCCAGCTAACGTTCACACCCCCAACCCAAGCCCCCACAGCAGGTCCCCCCCCCCCTTCTCCTCCTCTCTAAGGTACCTTCGCACAACCACTAGACTACACGTCTACCTACCCGCTCTCGAACTGAGAAACGACACTGGTGTCTTCAGCGTCGATGTAAGTTTCTGGTTACTGTTGCGGGAAGATATGGAGACCGTGGTTTGGATGAGTGCGGGGTGTGCAAGTCGCGGAAATTTCGAGGCGTTGGAAGGGGATGGATGTTGGAGGAGGATTTGAGATGGCGGGGTGTGAGGGTGTGGGCTTGGGGGGGTGGTTTGGGGGCTGGAGAGGAAGGGGATTTTGAGGACGGGATGGGGGGCTCGGAAAAGGGGGAGGGCGGGGGGGGAGAGGTCAGAAAATCTTGGCAATGAGAGAAATATCTATGGAAAGGTGGAGAAATAAAAAGACGCCGCGGTAATTCGGGAGCGGTCCATCTATTCGAATCCTCTTGCACTGAGCACAAACCAATGTAGGATTGAATCGAGTATTTTTCTGCAACATATGTAGTCTTCGAGCGGTCGTAGACTTTGCTCAGCTTTCCGCAAAACCAAGGCAAATACATCTCTACGTAAAGCAGCCCGGTTTCGATTGTTTTCCCATTCTTTCAAAATCTTTCCAGGTTTGGAAGATTTCAAATGTTGTGTGGTATGGGGCTAAGGGGTTTGATACAGTATCTGAATGCACCAATCACCAGGATCAGATGGATGTTCCAACTCTCCGCGTTGCGACTGTGAGGATACATAGGTGACTTTGGCGGCAACGCCGGGGGGGGAATCAAACGTCTGGGGCAGCAAAGGGTTTGTTCCGAAAGCGCATGATACTCGTACAGCTCACTATGTGTGAGTCGATACGAAACGTTGTATAGAGTCGACAGCTCGTTGATCGGCTTCAACCTGTGCAGGCGGTCGCTTAATGCAGAATGCTATTCAGCTATCCATCGTGATAGGAGCTATTCTTATGAGCGCATCTAAATGGTACGGCCTGCGTGTTACTCGAACGAGCCTGCTGTCCAGGTATGCTGTCATTGATTGGAACTAGCTAACATAAACCTGATTTACACGTAGAGATAATATCAACTTATACAACGCCTCAGTAACATCTTCTCCTAAAGCTGCCTCTGCAAATTATCTGGCGTTGCCAACCTTACAGAGACGCATCTCTGTTCACCGTCAGTTCCAAATCCAACATTTAACAAAAGACACACATACTATCTTTCGCTCTTGTTTGGTTACTACGTCCCTCTTCGATGCTGTTTCCTCCTGCTAGCAGAGCCACCATTCAATCTTGGAGCTCAGACATTGCTTTCTCTGAGCCCTCATGATAAGGGAGCAAGACTAATTCGGCAACATTGAGCTCGAATTCCTTGCTCCAAGCGCTATGCCGCAATCGAGCCCCGGAAAGCCACCCCAGAAGACACCTCGCAGCTACCAAATAGAAAGCTGTGAAGTTGCCGTTCTTATGACCGAGTTCTTCGATCCAGAATCGTTGCCGACCCAAGAAGCCGCACTTGGCAAATAACCAGGGGGACTTCCAACAGATATTACAACTCGGGAGAAGCTGTTGAAAGGTGCGGACGTGGTACGGTTCTGGTGTTAGATATGAGAGAGTACGGGTTGTATGCTGTAGGGCAGGGTAAGAATATTGTAATCATCGTGTGGGCGATCAGGAATTTTGGATCAAGTGCTACCATCTGTTGTATTCGTGGATCGGGTTGTCCCTTTTGGACAATTTTTAGCCACAACCATTATTTGCATCACAAAGACCTAGGGGCCCCCTACCAGAGAAAAGAAATTGCTCTGAAGTCTCCGAGCTTCACCTCGCATGCTTCTGTCATCTTATCTCCTTTAGCGTTGTCCCGAGACGTTCAATATCGGTCTTCAATAAATATCCCCACCGTTGAACTGGGCGTGAATACAGAAACAATACAGAGCCATATCGGCTATGTTTTAAAGTAGTCTCATGGGTCGTCAATCCAGGTATCTTGCTTGCGAAGAGGTCAATGCGCCTAGCTTGGTGGACTCCAGACGAAGTATCATTGACCATGAGCAGTAGCCAACCTTCCATTGGTCACCAGAATGTGATGTGTGTTGCGTAAACGAGGTCTCCCAAGCTCGACCGGGATTAATAATTTCATGTGATATATAGGCTGTGCAGATGTCTCTAATGCGGATATAGATGTCTACTGTCGAGTACGAAATACTGCGATCCTTTTCGACCCTTGACATTAGAGAGGAGGAGAAGAGGAAGGAGAAAGGAAAAGTTGAGTTTTGCTTGTAACTTCGGCATTAGAGGCCATGTCATGCGTATCTAGACCTTCATGGCACACTAACTTCGTCTCCAATGAGGTAAGCTTAGCTTGCTGGTCTGCATCTCAAGCTTTGAGACCGTTGTAAAAAGCGGAACTCAAGCCGAGAAGTTATCTTTTAGAAAGCTAAACCACGACGGTACCTGTAGCCTCTGCAAGCTTGGCAAGCCTCTCGCAGACAGTATCACATCTGCGCTGGTGGATGCCTTAAATGTTGCTGCTGGGCAAGTCGGAAAGGATTCCCGCGCTCACAAAGAGCCTTGTCGATTGGTCGCAGTCGTTACCTCCAATAGCAAAAGCCGTGGCGACAACACCATCACGAAAAGATGAACGCGTTCCTATCACTCGCTAGCCTTTTCGATCTCGCATTTGTGGAAAGAATCCGAACTCCGGATGAAATGATCTATACACGGATCCTTACCTTAATATAAGATATATTAGCCTTTTAGTACTAGGCCTAAGGAATTAGGGCCAGTGCAGATTTTAACCTGACTACCTGAGTGGTCTACTAATTCCGGTGATTGCGCACAATTGCAGTAGTACCAGTCGGTATCGTGGTATGATGGCAAAATCGAAGTCGAAGGGATAAAACAAAGCTTTGAATAGAATTATACTATAAGTAGCCTTTGGCGATTGGTTTAGGATGGACGCACGAGAGCCACAACCTGGTAGCTTTTACGCTTAGACCTCGACATTATGTGAAATCTACCTTACCAAAGTCCCGACACGCAGGTTTGACAGCTGCACGGCGTAGAACCGAGGACACTAACCCCCCGATCGAGTCGTCGTTGCATTATCTAGCGTTTTGAAGCTTTGCAGGGTGATCTTTCCGCTTGTTCGGTATTGCGACATAGCATGGAGCATACACCTTGCTGCTGTTGTACCGGCAACATTGGTAGGGAATCAGATTTGCGCGGCTATTGTTCTGCCCCTAAATACTTTCTTCGTGGCCAAGGTGTGGTGGTAGAAGATGCTTGACGCCGCAGTCTTGCGTTCACTTATGCTCCTGCCGTAAGCCCAATACTTTAGTGTCCTTCAGCCTCCACATAGAGTACCTTATCATGATGCTGTGGCGTTGACAGCGGGATGTAAGTAGCCTGTGTGGGCAGTCACCTGCTTCGAGGCTTCCCCCGGATGAATCTTAAGAACAGATGGAGCCATGATGAGGTGGATGCGTTGTCAGCCAGAGCGTGGTGTGATCGGACGTCCATACTTCCGTCTATGTGGTCTGCTGTTGTAGAACACAAAACTGCCCGAGATGAAAGGAACACTGATGGAGGTTGCCTCGTCATGGCCAAGTCAGATCAATTTCTCCTAACTTGTCGTACCAATTGTCGGGACAGGATGGACTATTCAGGACAGAGGACAGATATTATTGACCGTCTCTGACAGGAACAGTGTTGTGGCTGCTATGCTAACGCTTTATCCAGATGACGTTCCCGGTTTTGGTAAGACCCCTAATGCACGCAATGGCTTATTGGGGAGACGACGGCTGCCACTATTCATTGGAAGCCGTTGTGAGTCTTCGTTTCTTGAGTAGTAGGAGTAGTAGTACGGAGTAGTAGCAGTAGGTTTTATCAGCGGCTGATCAGCGTGATAGTCAATTGGAGTTGGGGGATATGCTGAGTTAAGAGAGTTGAAAGCTCGTTCCAAGTACATTTGTAGGACGGCTGTAGCCGTGATCCATCTGTATGCCGTAAAGACTTTCCAATTCTATGAGTTGGTGAGGAGGCTGCGGCAAGATGATGGAAAGCATCAATCAAAGCGCGGACTTACTGCTACTACTACCGATAGCCCGTCTGTCAATCCACTTGATATCTATTTTGTTCCGTTGGGCATCATGAGGGATTTAGCGCGTGGATCATCGATGGGCATCCTCTTCCGATTTGACTTTGTTTGGGTCGTGCGTCTGATGGCTGCATGAGCAATCCCCGTCCTGGTTCAATTGCGCATGAAACCCGGATTTGACGATTTTCGCCAGTTTCGCGACGTCAGCTCCCTCTCTGAATCCTCTTCTGGCCTCGTCACTGCCATCATAAGGAATCAATCTTGACAAGAACAAGCAGATCGGAATCCTACATCCTGATGACAACAACCTTGCTTTACCAGTGGTGCAGCAGCGTAACATACAATGCAATGAATACGGTACGGTACGGTACGGTATCATATCATTCCCCAAGGGTCAAGTCCCGGTACCCATGTCAGAGATCCTCACGATCCGCATTCTTAGCCAAAAACATCCCCTCGATCTCTGTTATCTATCTTTTAGCGTAACGAAGACTAGGTACCCAACTCCCTCATCGTCCTGTCAATGAAGTTTATAACCATTTTACCTTACCTATCTAACAGTACACCAGTCACGTCAGGTAAAGCTGCCAAGATAGAACTCATATGTGCGTGTGCCTTGTGCCTGTACTGTGTGCCTGAGGCACTGTACATGTAAGCCCAGCTGTCTTGCTTGCTTGCCAGTGTCCAACCCGTTGGTAAACGGATTCCTCCAGTCAGCAACCTTCAATTGGCGATGATCCCAATTGGCGCTCTCTCTCCGGCATACTCGTGCCATCTGCACCTGCATGACCTTTACCACTATTCACACCTCCCTCCTCCACAGCCCAATCCTCCAAGTCCCGAAGCTATCGAATGGCATGCAGCTCGCTCGCCATCTCCTCATTTCTTCCTCACCTATTTAAACCAATTGGCAACCAACCGCTCGGGCTCATGTGCCCTACGCCGTTATTGCTTGCTGCCTTTCCTGCCGTATCTTGTTATGAATCAGTGCTAGCCGACCAGGAATACCAACGTCGACGACGATGACATTCCCTCCGTGAATAAGTTTTGTCGTCCTCATTGTGCTCTCTCGCACTCATTACTCATTACTCATGTCCGCGAGACACCCGCCGTCAACACAAGCAGAGCAAAGAAGCAAGAAACAACCAACCTTAGGTGCTCCAGGGTACGCTATGGCAGCAACACAAATCCTGCCAGTCGGTCCCCACATTCTTCCTCCACCTTCAACGCTAGCAAGGCCCGAGCCATGGCATCCTTCTCATCTGTCTCAACCTCTGTTCACACCAGACCCTGCCTTAACTCGGCCCCAATTCCACGGCTATCCAGATCAAACCTATCCTATCAACCCTCCGCCGCAATCATACAACCAGCCCCCAACTCATCAGCCTAGACCAACCCAGCAGGCTGCGGCACCCTTAGAACAGCTTCTTCACCCAGCGCCGTACAACTCCGTCCGCACTGAGTCATCCTATGCGTCTTCTTATCAGCAGCCAGACACGAGGCGGTACCAGCAGAACGCACACCCTGACAGATCGGCTTTTCAAGAACCTTCAGCACATGAGACATTCGAGAGTTCAAGACAACATCTATCAAGGGACGAAGCAAGATTTAATGCGAGGGCGTTGCCATCACCAAGCCAGCAACTTCACCGAAGCTCGGTAGGCTCACAACATAGCTCTACTACGTCCTCCAGCGGCTACGGTGGAGCCCCAGCGCATTCTGTGCTTGCTGGCTCAGTTGCGCAATCGCCACGGAACTCTCGCGACATGTGAGTCATAGTGAAACTCCAAATCTGTCGATGTACCGAGATCGCTGACAAACATCAAAGAACAAGCCGCTACAGGCTAAGCATTCGTCAGCAGCCCATCGCCGCTCGGGCCTGTGGCTTTGGTGAGCGTGATCGGCGTGTCATTGATCCTCCCATCGTCGTCCAGGTCTCTCTAGCAAATTTCGACCCCACATCTGCCTCGGACCTTGCTGAGCTACGCTACCCCAAGGTGATACAATGTGGGCTCAAATCCGTTCCATGGGGTACAGACGTAACGGCCGTCTCGGACCCGAGCAACGCCAATAAGCTGAGCCGCCGTCTTATGGGCTCTCTCGTTGCTTCATCTATGGTTTGCGCTGATCCCGATGCTCCGGCATCGAGCGATGCAAACGCGAGGCTAGGCTGTTTCTTTGTAATTCACGACCTATCATGCCGTCAAAATGGCCATTACAAGCTTCTGTTTCGATTGATGAAACTTGACATAGAAGGTTTGGATATTGGCGGTAGTATTCCCATCTTGGGAGAGTTGGAGAGCGATGTCTTCGAGGTTTTCAGTGCAAAAGATTTTCCAGGCACAAGACCCAGCACGGCTTTGACAAAGGCGTTGAAGAATCAAGGTTCTGCCGTAAGCGTAAAGAAGGGCTATGAAGGGAAAGCCGGGAAGAAGGGTAAGAAACGGGGAAGCGGCGACAGCGACGACAGTGCAAGCGAAGGGGACTACCCCGGTACAAAAGATCTAAGTGCAGCGCAAAGACAGAAACGGGTATGAGCGATCTTTTGCTCGCTGCAAGGATTTTGGATTTACAGCTTTTCTCTATTGCTGCTGCTCCTGAAATTCTTATCGCCGACCCCTCTTCGAGGCGCGAAGCGGACGATTCTCAGTTGCTTTGAAAGTAAACTCTTCCATCGTTTTACGGCAAGCAGCTCGTCGAAGATCTCGAATTAGCTTTTGTTAAAGCGGCTAGATATATTCAATGTCGGTTTGTACCAGGGTGTTTCGTAAAATGATGCTATCGTTCAATCGCTGCAATCTCGTCAAGGCAGAGCATAAGGCAGAGCATAAGGCAGAGCACAACGCGTTACAGTACCATGTCAGCTCTGAGCCCCCAGCCGGACCTAGACAATCCGATCGTCGGTTGTGCACACTGAGCGTTCCTTCAAACCTTAACACTATGGGAGAATGCCCCCTCATCAAAGGGTATCAAAAGTTCATCAATGAGTACCTAAATCTAGAGAATTCAGCCGGGGCTGTCATGAGCTAGAGCAACACCACGCGAACAGCAGTTCATAATCTACCGCCTACAGATTCCATCTTGCGGGTATCGCACTACAGCCAGCTTTACTTTACGAACGAAGCAACCCCTGCTATGGACATGATAGAGCGAAATATATCTACCAACATACAGTAAATATATACATTAGACTACTCTACTCGGTCATATCATCTACAGCATTACTCCCATAGATCCCGATGCAGCAGGTTGCATGAACATCCAGCTGGTAGCAGCTCCTCTCATCCTGGAGAAGAATCCCATGATAGCCCGTCTCTCCACCTGGACACTCGCGTTGAAGCTCGTTCTTCGATTCAATCCACATGAGCCAGCGACTTCTTTGATGCATACATTTGATCCTGGCCGCGAATCGATGTATCACAGGGGAGAGGGGGGGGGGGCCAGGATGAGTGAATTCTGAGATTTAAGATTTATATGAGACGATATCTGCGGTTGGCAAGATACTGTTTTAGCGAAGGGGGTTTTGTTTGAATTCTCGCAAGTAGGCGTATATATGGGACGAACATTTACTGGTGGTAAAGGTTTGCATTCGGGGGTTTGAAAAAGGTTGGGCTTGTAGAGGACATCTTTGCAGATGTCTCATGATCCCCCACACCCAAGACCATCATCTATCTACGAGTCCTGCGTAGGCCACACACGGTTATCACATCACGTGCCATCGCATCACTCATCTCATCACCAAAAATTGAGAGAAGCATCCGTTAGAACTGTTCCAGTTATCATTAACCCCCTACTTATCAATCCTCATCCCACCCCGGGTTCTGCCCCCCCGGCGGCTTCGGCCCCCCCGCCTGCCGTGCCACAATAATCTGGTCCACACTCAACACCGTCCGCGCCGCCTCCGTCGCCAGCCGTATCGCCCACTGCTTCGCCACCAGCAGGTCTAGGATGCCTTCGTCCTTGGCGTCAAGCGTGCCTGTGCCGTCTTCGTTCTCAATGTCAACGCCTAGGCACCAGTCTTCTTCGTCTTCTGAGGAGGAGGAGGAGCTTGATGATGATGATGAGGAGGAAGAAGAAGGCGAGGATTTGTGTGACGAGAAAGATTTGTGGTGGGCGGCGTACAGACGCGCCAGGACTTCGGTGGCGTCCAAGCCGGCGGATTCTGCCAGGGTGCGCGGGATCACTTCGAACGCCTCGGCGTATTTCCTAATGGCGTATTGTGTAAGGTCAGGCGTCTTATCTCCAAACGCGGAAATGCGCTCGATGAGTTGCATTTCCGTTGCACCTGCGCCGGGGACAAGTTTCGCATCTCGGGTGATGGCTTTGACAACGTTGACGCCGTCGTCGATGGCGCGCTCGATGTCGTCGAGGTGATTTTGGGTCGCGCCTCGGATGACGAGCGTGGCGGTGCGGGTCGCGTCGTTTTCTTGTCTGAAGACCGTTACGCGGTCGCCACCGATTTCGAGGGTTTCCACGATGTCGACGTGACCCATTTCATCCGGCATGGGGGCGCCGAGGCGGGCGAGAGGGGTAGCGCCGACGACGCGGCAGAGGCGGCGGAGCTCGAATTTGGAGAGGACTTTGATGACGAGGAAGCCGAAACGGTTAAGGTAGTGCATCGCTAATTCGCCCACGGTAGACCCGGCAACGATTACACGCAGCCCGGAGTCGTGGAGTTCTTTGATTGCGCGCTCGAGCTGGTTTTCCTCCCCCGTGGTGAAATCGAGCATTTCTTTTGCATTGTGCAAGAGGACTGTCCCTTTGGTTTCGGTCTGAGAGTTATCTATGGGGCAGGAGAAGACGCCGACTTTGGCGTTTTTTGCGCCCTTTTTGGAACTGTCTGGTTCGCGACCAAAGACCATGCCTTTGACGACTTTCGATTGCTCGAGGGAGCCGCCCATTATCTTGACAACGCGGATATTGTCGACGTTGAAATTTTGGGGGACTTTAGGGAGGACAGCGAGAACACCTTCGGCGACCATGCTAGCGAGGAAGTCTTCGCTGCCGGATTGTTTTGAGGCGACAACGGTGCGGATGGCTTTGGTGAGTTCGGTGTGGGATCTTAGGTCTTTGACTTCGTCTACAACGAGCTCTATACGCCCATCAGTATGTAGACTCATCGTGTGCTTCCCATTGATTTAAAGTCCCAGCGTACCATCTAAACACCGTAATGCCTCTCTTTGTGCACTCTCGTAGCCTTGTATAACATCGCTAACCTTCAGCCCCATTCTTAACAGCTCCTCTGCTTTCTTCAACATCTCCCCTGCCAACACAATTACCATGTTTGTAGCATCACCCATCTCAGCCTCCTGCTGCTGGCTGGCCATCACTATCAGCTTCGCCGCTGGATGTACGACATCCAGTTCTCTCAAAATAGTCGCAGCATCTGAGGTTAGGATCATTTTCTGCAGGTGGTTGATGACGATTTTGTTTCGTCCGTAAGGACCTAGAGATGTCTGAACTGTTTGGGCTATTGCCCGGCAAGCTTCAATGTTGCGTAGAACGGCGCCATCTTCGGATTCATAGCTAGAACCGAGATCAGTCTTTACTCTCAAGATGCAGTGGATACGAAGTATCACTTTTGGTAGCCTTGTTTGAAGAGCCCACTATTGGGTGCATTGGGTATTGAAAGAGACATCTTTGCTTGCGTGGTAGTGCCTAATGTTTGGTGGAGGTAAGGTTCGAACAATTGTTTTTTGGAGACGCGCATTTTGGTAGCGCGAACGACAGGCTGCGCCAAACTCGCCTAAAGCTACCCGCCGATAAATCTCCAATTGAAGTAAATCTATAAATTTTCTGCTATCATGTTCACCAGGAAGCAGAAGGCTTCTTCATGCTTGGTCATGGACATATCGTGGGAGACAGCTCAGCTGCTTTCAAACTCGCAGCTTTTACAAAACCTTCCGGAGGATATTATCCAAATCTTGTATCAAGGTTCTAACATACAGTATCTTGACGTACTTTCAAGATTGGCCTTAGATCCTAGTAACACTTCTGTGATTTTTCTCACTCACAGAACACTTTTTGTGGAGATATGCAGCAGATGGCTACGACAAGGGGCTTTCAAAGAAAATTCGTTAGCTGTTTTGGCCGCTCTTGCGCGGGTCCTCCCACTCGCTCCTCATTTGAGAGTGTACGTCAAAGAACTCTTATGCCAAACAGAGACCGGTGAATTAGTGGCTCTCACGTCGCGGAGCTTGACAGGGCTGTTGGACCTACCAGAAAAGTCATTGCATGACCTTCTTCTGGCACTTTGTCGACTCTTGAATTTTGATAATAATGCGTTTGGTTCATTTATCTCTCCGGCGCAATTACAGCTTCTCCTGAACCACCCTAAACGACATATCAGATACTTAGCTGTCCGAATAATAAGTCAGTATCTGCATGCATCTGACGCAGCTTTAATGGGCATGGTAGGGAGGTACTTGGGTAAAGATGAAATAAATGGCACATGGGAGGACAAGACGATCGATTATGCATTCTTCAGCTTGTGGGAAGAGAAAAGGATCGAAGACCTCCGACGAGACATGGACAGTCTCCAAACTCTGCATGACAAGAGAAAAGTCACTTCTAGAAATCAAAGAATTTTTCAACTGCTAGACTTATCGCCGGCTACTGCATGTATAGGCGAAGTTCTGGTTCCTCGTTTGACAGGGAGGCCTGCTGAGCCCTCTTGGCTCGTCGCCACAAAAACCACGAGCCAGAACTTGCGCTTGCTGGCAAATTCGATTAACGAAATGAAGCCCTTGTTGGTAACAGGCTTTTCTGGTGCAGGTAAGACTTCTGTGATTAGGGATCTGGCAAGAGAGCTGGGAAAGACTTCCTCGATGGTAACTTTGCATCTGAATGAGCAGACGGATGCCAAGATGCTTATTGGCATGTATACCAGTGATAAAACACCTGGATCGTTCAATTGGCAACCCGGGGTCTTGACCACTGCGGTCGTGGAAGGTCGATGGGTGGTCGTCGAAGATCTGGATCGCGCACCCACAGATATCATCAGCACTTTGTTGCCGCTGCTTGAACGAGGGGAGCTTCTTATTCCAAACTGGGGTGAGACAATCCGTGCTGCTCCTGGATTTAAGCTCATCAGCACTGTTCGCTCCATCTCGAATGTCAGGAAAGAAGAAGTCAACCCAGCAGTAAACATAATCGGGTTTCACCACTGGTTACAGGTTCCTTTGAAGATGCCATCAGACGAGGAGCTAGGAGATATAACACGGAGCAGATTTCCAATACTCCATGCATACGTTCCAAAGATTATGAGAGTATACACCGTTGTTCGAGACCTAAGTAATGGCGGAGTCGTTGGTCCAAGAGTAGCTTTTAGACTCGGTCGACCACAAGGGCCTCGAGATCTTTTCCGATGGTGTGGGAGGCTACACGATCTTCTGTTGAACTCGGGTGTCAAAAGCGGTAACGAGCCTATCTCGGAGATCACGAACGACTACATCTTCCTCGAAGCAGTGGATTGCTTTGCAGGTATGCTTCCTTACGGATACGCAAAGTCTAAATTGGTAAGTCTTATAGCACAAGAGCTACATATGCCCAGGGAACGCGTTCAGTATTGCTTGGAAGCAAGAAAGCCGGAGTATCTGCAAAGCGATGCTGTATTGCGCATTGGTCGCGCCACTGCTTCAAGGACAAGAAACGCTCGACGTAGAAAGCCTACAGATCAATCGGCCTTAAGCCGACCTTTTGCCAAGACTAGCCAAGTCCTTCGCAATCTAGAATCCGTTGCAATAGCAGTCAAAATGGCCGAACCATGCCTATTGGTTGGTGAGACTGGTACAGGTAAAACAACAGTCATCCAGCAGCTTGCACGTGCACTAGGCCATTCTTTAACGGTAGTGAATCTTTCGCAGCAGAGCGAAGCCGGAGATTTACTCGGCGGTTTCAAGCCATTAAACATCCGCGCTCTTGCTATGCCGATAAAGGAAGAGTTTGATGATCTTTTTGAGATCACATTCTCAACAAGAAGAAACCAGCGATATATTGAGACTGTAGGTAAGGCGGTAAGCAAAGGCCGGTGGACCCAGGCTTTAAAACTCTGGCAAGAAGCCTTGGGAATGGTCGAGGAGGCTTTCGGTTCCGTAAATCTTCCAGTTGACCAAGGCATGCAAGAGCCACGTGCGAAGAAGAGAAAGTTAGACTTTCCCAAGCATAAGAAGCTGAAGGCGAGATGGGACAGATTTACCTCCGATGTGCAGACTTTCCAAATGCATCTTTCAAGCGGTTCAAAGGGCTTTGCATTTTCATTTGTTGAGGGCAACATTGTTAAGGCTGCAAGAAATGGCGGCTGGGTCCTGCTTGACGAAATAAACCTTGCTTCACCGGACACACTCGAAAATTTAGCTGACCTCCTTACCAGCGGAGGCGACGAAAGCCCATCGTTGTTGCTTTCGGAGGCCGGAGAAATTGAGCGTCTTTATGCTCATAAGGACTTTCGCATCTTCGGTGCAATGAATCCTGCGACTGATGTTGGTAAACGCGATCTGCCGCTGAGTTTCCGCTCCAGGTTTACGGAAATTTTCATCGATTCTCCTGACAAAGATCTTGAAGCCCTAACGTCACTAGTCGGCGCCTATCTGGGCAGTTATAATTATCTCGAAGTACGAGCTGCCTCTGACATAGCCCATCTTTACTTCGAGATTCAAAGATTCGCCGCAGAAAATCGACTCGTAGACGGCGCAGACCAGAAGCCGCATTTCAGTCTTCGAACACTTACCAGGACTTTGGTTTACGTAGTAGATATTGCACCCAGCTACGGCTTTCGTAGGGCTCTATTTGAAGGCTTTTCTATGAGTTTCTTGACATTATTGAACAGAGACTCCGAACTAGTCCTTCAACCACTCATCGATAAACACATCTTAGGCTCTCACAAGAATGCTCGAGCCCTTCTATGTCAAACACCACGGTTTCCTGAGAATAACAAAGAATATGTTCAGTTCCGTCATTATTGGATAACCCAAGGAGCTGTGCCCGTCCAAAAGCAGCCTCGCTACATCATTACACCATTCGTTGAACGCAACCTACTTAACCTAGTACGAGCGACCTCTACTCGTAGATTTCCGGTTTTGCTTCAAGGTCCAACTTCATCCGGGAAAACGAGCATGGTTGAGTACTTGGCCAACATATCCGGTAATAGATTCGTGAGGATCAACAACCACGAGCATACTGATCTACAAGAGTATCTCGGTACATATGTCTCAGGTCATAATGGGCATCTCCAGTACCAAGAAGGTGTTCTGGTGCGTGCTTTGCGGGAGGGTAATTGGATTGTCTTGGATGAATTGAATCTAGCACCCACGGACGTACTTGAAGCTCTTAATCGTTTGCTTGATGATAACCGAGAACTTTGGGTCCCAGAGACACAACAAGTGGTAAGGCCTCACGAGAATTTCATGTTGTTTGCGACACAGAACCCTCCAGGTATGTACGGTGGGCGCAAGGTCCTGTCACGTGCTTTTAGGAATCGATTCCTTGAGTTGCACTTCGACGACATTCCAGAAGATGAGCTAGAGACCATTCTGCGGGAAAGAAGCCAAATTGCACCTTCGTTTTGTACGAAGATCGTTGCCGTCTATAAAAATCTGTCCATCCTTCGCCAAAAGGGCCGGCTGTTCGAGCAGAAGAACAGCTTTGCTACTCTTCGAGATCTTTTCCGTTGGGCATTACGAGATGCAGATGATCGGGAACAGCTTGCAGCAAACGGATTCCTGCTGCTTGCTGAACGTGTGCGAAACACAGAAGAACGCTTAGCTGTAAAAGTCATCATTGAAGACGTTATGAAGGTCAAGATCAACGAGGACCACCTATACAGCCCAGCTGAGTTGAGAGATCTCTCAGGCCGGCAGTGGCCGTCTACACATGGAGTTATTTGGACTAAATCTATGCGACGACTTTTCGTTCTTGTTACCGAGGCCTTGAAAAGCAATGAGCCTGTATTGCTTGTAGGTGATACAGGATGCGGGAAAACGACCATATGCCAAGTCATAGCAGAGATCATGCAAGCCAAGCTTCACACTGTCAATGCTCATCAGAACATGGAGACGGGGGATTTGGTAGGCTCGCAACGTCCTTTACGAGACAGGGCTCTTGTTGATGTACAATTGGCTCAAGAACTTACGAACGTCTTAAGAAACTCCACTACATACGAATGTGGACCCGGAACCCCCCTCGTAGATCTGCTAGCAGCTTACAATGCCCTCAAAATCAATGGCTCGGACACTATTACGCCTGAAACGTACAATCGTATCGAGCAGCTTCAAAGTAGATCGAAAGCTCTGTTTGAATGGGTAGATGGTAGTCTTGTTCGCGCAATGCGGGCTGGGCAACACTTCTTGCTCGACGAAATTTCCCTAGCAGACGACTCCGTATTAGAACGATTGAACAGCGTGTTAGAACCTGACCGCAAGCTCTTGTTGGCGGAAAAAGGAACTGACGATGCACTTATTACTGCATCGGACGGCTTCCAGTTTCTGGCAACTATGAATCCTGCAGGGGATTATGGTAAGAGAGAATTATCTCCAGCTCTTCGTAATCGGTTTACCGAGATATGGGTGTCGCAGACTTCAGAGAACGAGGAAATACTCGAGATTGTGCGTGCTAAGCTTTCACCTCAGTGGACACAATTCTCCATGCCCATGGTCAGTTTTGCAGCCTGGTATGGCACTAGATACAATCCTGCGGCGCCTCTTACGTCGATTCGTGATATGCTTGCATGGGTACAATTCGTCAACACTTATCCAGGTTCAGATCCATGTTTTGCCTTGCTTCAAGGCGCGGCAATGGTATATATCGATGGTCTTGGAGCTAACCCAGCTGCAAAGATGTCGATTCCTGAGACCACGATACCCGCTGAACGTGATACTTGTCTGGTCAAGCTCAACGAGCTTTTTGGTTACGACATGAAGTCGCTGTATTCGCGGAGATACCCCCTATTAGTCACCGATCACAGCTTAAGCATAGGTCCGTTCAATATCCGTAAATCCGACGCAGCAGCCCATAACCCGGAGTACAGCTTGCAAGCACCTACAACGAAGGCAAATGCTATGAAGATTATCCGAGCTTTACAACTCCAAAAGCCAATACTGCTAGAAGGCAACCCAGGTGTAGGGAAAACCACCCTTGTTGAGACTCTTGCTCAAGCAGTCGGTATGCCGCTCACTCGTCTCAATATTTCAGAACAGACAGACTTAATGGATCTGTTTGGATCTGACGTTCCCATTGAGGGAGCAGAAGCAGGACAATTTGAGTGGCGGGATGCACCTTTCCTTCGAGCTATGCGAAACGGCGAGTGGGTCCTGCTGGATGAGATGAATCTAGCCTCGCAAGCAGTATTAGAGGGTCTTAACGCTTGCCTCGATCATCGAGGCCAGGTATATGTCTCCGAACTGGATCAAACATTTTCAAGGCATCCGGATTTCGTTGTTTTTGCCGCCCAAAACCCGCATCACCAAGGTGGAGGGAGAAAGGGACTCCCAGCTTCATTTGTCAATCGCTTTACCGTTGTGTTTGCTGATGCCTTTACTCCTGAGGACATGCTGATGATTTGTAGACACAGCTATCCTGACTCATCTGTTGAGGAGGTAGAGATTTTAACGAGGTGTGTCACATTCCTAAGCCTTCTGGTACATCGTGATCGTAGGATCGGAGCACATGGCGGCCCATGGGAGTTTAATCTACGTGATGTTCTTCGCTGGCTTCGCTTGTTGACTCCTAGCGATCGACAGATGCTGGTTGGAAGAATTGCTGACTACCAAGATATTTTGATCTTGCAACGCTTCCGTACGCCCGATGATGTAGCTGCTGTGGGAGCATTACTACAGCAATATCTGCCTAAGATTGAGTCACCCAAACGCTATTTCCATAACATAAATCACAAATCGCTCCAGATTGGCCTTGGCCTATTAGGAAGAAATGCAATTCAGCAGCCGGTTTCAAGCCACCGCGCCGATGCATCAACGGTTAATCTGCCTATAGCGGAATCCGTTATGATTTGCATCCAACAAAACTGGCCTTGCTTACTTGTCGGACCATCTGGTTCTGGAAAGACTAAAACCATTCTTCAGTTGGCACATTCTGTGGGAGCTGAAATTGTTGACCTTTCTATGAATGCTGACATGGATACAACGGATCTAATCGGCGGATATGGACAACTTGATGCTCAACGTAGAGTTTCAAGCTTCGTGAGGCAAATGCGCAACTATGTCCATACAGCTATGATACAGAACTTCTTGTCAGCAGGTGTTCCAAGCGAAGCTCTTGTTGCTCTAGAAGAATACTTGAATGTCATGACGCCTGACCTCACTGTAGCTCTTCGGTCAATCAAAGCGTTGGCAGAGGAGTATCCATCCCAGGAATATTCAAGGTTTGCAGATGAATGTGAAGGTATTAGTCGGCTTTCTATGCATGATAACAGAGCTCGCTTTGAATGGGTTGATGGCATTCTCATCAAAGCTCTCGAAGAAGGCAAATGGCTCATTCTTGATAATGCCAATCTTTGTAGCCCATCGGTCCTTGACAGGCTAAACTCCCTGCTTGAGCCCAATGGGTTCCTCAGCATCAACGAGACTCGATCTCCCAATGGCTCAGCACGTATTGTACGACCTCATCAGAATTTCAGACTCTTTTTAACAATGGATCCACGTCATGGTGAGCTCTCCCGGGCTATGCGTAATAGGTCGATCGAGCTCTTTATGCATGCTTCTGCTTCTTCGGTCAATCTTGATGTAATGGGCTTGACCTGTGAATCCAGCCTTTCGCGTTTCAAATTCGTCGAAAGTGTTGATGATTCTACTCTGGATGATGTGAATTTCCATGAGCTTTTACCTGTGATGTTAGACCATCTATGCTGGTCTGATTACGGGTTGTGCACTCGATGGCAAGCTCAAGCTGTCAATGGTTTGATCCGGGTATCACGATCAAAGCAAGCTTCTTTTTCCTCGGCTTTGAAGCTATATCATCAACTCTCCCAATCCGGTGGAAAGGTAGTGCAAAACATCTTAAAAAGCTATCAGAAGCTTGCTGAGGAAAGGGCCTTATTACCTGGTTTTGGAGCTTCGCAGGTCAGTCCGTGCATCGGGGTAGGCATATTCAGGATATGTACTGATAGATATGTCCTAAACATAGACAATCCACCCTTACAACAATTTTGTATTGCTCCCACTGACCGCTTGTGAGAGTCCATCAACGAATCTCAGCTTTCTAGGGGGCGCTTTTGAGCTGTTGGTAGATATTTCCAACTTCTTACAAAAGCTGGAATTTGTGGAGGAAAGTCTGGAGTCCAGATTACCAGCTGAGATGACACGACTTGAAAGATCCATCGTTTCAAATTATTCAAAGATGTTTCAGAATGATTCCACGCAGCCTCTGGGGAGCTTCTTAAAAGGCATGGGGACTTTCATGCTACACAAAATTGACGAGAAAGGACCTGAGATCAGCATTGTTGAATCTGTAGGTTGAGTTGTATGTTTCAAGAATAGAGCAAACTAATCAGACTGCTAGTCGACTCTGTCTTTCGCGAAGGAAGTAATGTTCTACCTCTCAGACATGTTTGATCTTGCACAATCCGCCAACTTTGACGAGGGTGCTTTCCAGGTGTATCAAGCTTTTGGCAGGTCGATGATTGCCAACGCTATGGGAGCGGGAACGTTTAACGACTCTACCGCCAATTTGGCCTATGAATTGCAAAACAAACTCCGTGATTTCAATGCATCCTGGCAGCTGTCTTCAGGCCTCAGCATGGAGACTCTTTGGGTCATTTTCAGACCCTCAGTGGCGGAGACTATGCAGCAACTTGAAGCTTGTCTTGAAGTTGAAGAACTTGCAGATCGATTCGACGCATCAAGAAGGGCGTCAGGTGCTTCTTTCGAAGAGATACGGACTTTGCGCCAGTCAATAATATATATGTATAATAGAGTCATGCCTACGGATACGCAATTTAATGAAAAATTTGAGGTAAGCAAGCGCACTATTGCTGACGGCAAAAGACGCTCATCGCTTCCAGGACGTACGAAACGCTATCCGCGATCTCGAGAACTTGAGCAAAGGCTTTACAACTCACGAGAATACTTATTTTTGTAATCAATTTGAAGGTTTACGCCAATATGCGATCTCTGCTAGCAATGATGGTCCCACAGAGTATCTCTCTACTCTTGGTCTACTTGCAGGCAGATCAAGTAGATCTATGATGCGACTTGGACATTCGAGTAATGCTTACAGTGAACTCCTCAACATTACAGATTCTACTGGCATTGATGATCCGGACAGGTCTCTGATAGCCTTACGGCATACTCTGCCAGCTTCGGCTTTAAACAAACTGTAAGTGTATCAGTCCCACGACTCGAGCAACCGCTGATTTGCAGCAGTAGCAACATGGCCGAAGTACCTTTGAAGTCACTGGGACCTTTGTGTGAAGAGATGGGAGCTCTCGCACAGAATACAGCCCTCTTGTCATCTTCCATGACCTTCAACCATTTTCGGACTTTACTTAGCCTACTGAGCAGATTACACCTGGGAGTTCGTGGCCCTTCTTTAAGTATACAATATAGCCAAGTTGACTTACAGTTTCCTAGGTTCTCAATGCGCATGAATCTGACTTACATGCCGAGTCGCTCGCTTCATGCCGTCGAGGTCTTGTGTATATCTCGCACGAGTCATCAAATGACACTACTGGTTCGAAATTTTCGCCCTTGAGAACAAGTCCCAATGTGCCACAGTCACACCATTTGAACAGGGTTTTGGGAAATTTCTTGAATCCATCAATAACGCATATGCAAGAGGTTTCCAACGAATGCAGTGGATCGATGGCCAGATTAGCTTCCGCTTGGATACTATTTTTCACTGGCTGTTTGGTACTCTACGTGCCCGACCGGCCGTTCGATCCAGCCTTGAAACCAATGATAGAACGAGATCGTCATAAGAAACGCACAAAAGACTTGCAAGATAAACTCAAGGTTCTTCGAGACTTTGAGATGATCTTCACCGGACAAATTACAAGTCTTCGGAGCCAGCTTGCAGAGCAGAATTTGAAGGATCTTGGGGAAGAGCCAAAAGTACCTGCAATAGTTCGTCCTCAGGTCTCTGCGCTTAGACATTTACAAGGAGAATTCAATCACCTGCATAAATCTATCATTTCTAGGTCTTCTGACGCGCCAAGACTGCGACTTCTCTTGGATGGCGATGTTCGTGCAAGCCAGGAGGCGAAATTACTACGGTCCAATATTGCCCAAGTAATATCGCGGCTATCAAACGGCTACCGTGCTTATGATGATATCACAAAACCGTTGGTGGCTATGCTCCAAGGCCTCGATGTTGGTCTGGCCATGGCGTTACTTTCGACTACGCCGAGAGATAGTCGTGACATTGCAATACAACGCATTTGCAAAACAACACCATTCCTTGGTATGCGCCCAGACTATCTTGAGGGGGTGCAATTTACAGATGTCATGGATGACCAAATTAAGAACCTAGATCTACGACAGATGTTTCTTAGGGGCTTTGCCGCAGCCCGAAGTCTTGATCATGACATAGGACAAGTCAATACGCAGACTATGTTCAAATCCTTTCATACTTTGTATGAAGAATGGAAAGAACAACTAGGAGAAGACCAGAGGAAAGACACAGCCAGGTCTTCAATGTACCGCTACCGAGGTGGCGAAGAAGACAACGACGAAGTCGATGAGAAAGACTTTCTCCGTTTGTTCCCAGATTATGACGCAGGTGGACTTGAGGGAAGTGACTTCGTGAAGCGTAGAGATGACCCGAGAATACAAGCTCAGTATCTTGCTAGCCGTCACCGGGACATCTTCCAGGACTGTAAAAGCACGTCGCACCATCTGCTAGAGATGCTGCATAATGCTTCTGATGATATTGCCAAGCTATGGCAAGACGACTCTGGCATGTCTAGATGCTCGGTCCCGGCAGCAAACATGTTGTCTGGGCTCATGCTCAGCCTAAACAAAGGTGCCGAACACCTGCAAGGCTTACCTAGACCTGGAAAGCTATACAACTTTTACGTGGATGCGAATTTAGTTGAAGCGCGAAGACTCATAACTCTTATACAGAAGGTTCAGGACAGGTTTGCTGACCTCAAGGAGGCTTGGCCAGAATATGCAACAATACAAGACGTCATTAGGACCTCCTCCGAGCTACTTGAATTACGACACACCGAGCCGATTGCCAAAATCTTGACTAAAGCCGAGCAGGTGCATGGTTTCGTACACGAATGGCAAGTTGTTGCAAGTAGAGAGTACTCTGTGGCTGCTCTGTATGATCAATTCACCGCGTTACTTGTAGATTGGCGGCGTCTTGAGCTATCGACCTGGGCTCGACTTTTGGACATGGAAGACAAGAAATGCAACGATGATGCTGATTCATGGTGGTTTATCGCTTACGAGGTCATCGTTGCGGTACCCCTCTCTATGGTGAGTTCTGGGACTGATCTTCAGGGATACGCTGAACCGCTCTTTACCACACTAGGTGAGTTCCTTGCAACCACCTCACAGGGCCAGTATTCTGCAAGGCTCCTTCTGCTCGAGTGTTTTGTAGACCATTTGAATCTATTGGTGGAGGACTTTCCCACCATGGAGATCGTACATGCTACGATCGTCAATTTCCTAGGCTACTATAAGCGTTTCAACAAAACGATTCAGGATTCATTACGCAAGGGTCGACAAGTAATAGAAAAAAGCATGAAGGAAATTTTACTTCTTGCCAGCTGGAAGGACACAAATATCATTGCTCTACGAGATAGTGCTAAACGATCACACCATAAGCTTTTCAAGATAATTCATAAGTATCGAGCTCTACTGGCTCAGTCTGCACAGTGTGTGATCGCTCAAGGGGTTCCCGAGAGACAAGAATTTCCAAATCCATCATCCCACGAAGCTTATAAAGATTATTCGAGAAGAGTGGACCCCCTCGCCCTCGAATTGTGTCGACAGCATATAAAAATATGGCCCACGAAACCGGTACGGTTCACAAATCCCGTGTCGACAGCGGAGAACATGATCCTCAGAACTCATATTCCCTCGGCTGCTATTGACAGTGCTTCCATGGTTGAATCTTTTGCGAACGACTTAATCAACAATATAAAGATCTTACAAGAGGAAACCCCGCCAAGCACGACGAAGGATAACGGTGGACTAGTTAAGCATCTCAAGTCTCGCAAGCGAAAACTCTTTGCAGACACGCTGAAAGAATTGAGACAGATGGGTTTTCGATCGAATCTAGGTGCGGATGCTCTAGCTAGGCAGGGTTCTCTGTCCATAGCACTTGCGAACAGCCCAGCATTTGACGAATGTTCCATGGGAGACGACTTTTCAGTAGCGGAATATCATTTTCACAAAATACTCACCATCATACCTCAGGCAAAAGAGCTTTTCCGGAATCATCCCGAGGATCTAAGCGCTGGAGAGGTTGCACGGAGCATCGGATATCTAGACAGCATCCTGTCCAGTATTATAAAGCAAAGGAACACGTCGATCACCCGTTTTCGAGACCTAGCGTCCCTTGACCTGACTATCCAGAAGCTGTCAAACCTGTGGGCACCTAAATCTTATACGCTTAAACGTCGTCAAGAAAGCCTTGAAATCTATGCCAAAAGCGTCAAGCGCGCAGTTCAATGGCTTCCGGGCGTTCTTGACGTAGGACGTATCATCATCGAGAAGCATAGTAAGCTTGGTGGCTCTAACTCTACTTGTGTTCTCGAAAGCCTTCGACAGTGGAGTACTAGGATGGCAAACTTGGCCATAACCTACAAGGCTTTGCCCGATCTGCCTGACCATGTTTCTTCTTCTCTTCATGAACAGACACATGATTTTTCGCAGGCTCTGCTAAAACAACTCTGCCACGACCTGCAACAGTGGACAGATGAAGCACCTCATATAGCTTTCGTACTAAATCAGATAAAGCTATGGACTGAAACAAGCCAGCTTCCTTCCGAGGCACACATGAATGGAGAAAACCCTGTCGACTTAGCAGAGCTTGATACCGATGTCTCGAAAGTAGTGGACTCCATTTTAGTGGCTGTACAGGGTATTGAAAGAATACAGTTGTCGATCCCATCTTCTCATCAAGATGCCTCTTGGCTTTCTCGTACAGATGCTAGCATAACAGATAGTCTTAATATGTCGCATATGCGCGATATTAAGGACTTGCTCGAAGATGCGATGCTGAAGATACATCGCATTCAGACAGATGATGGTAGAGGTCTGGGCGTTGCAGGTGCAATATTTGCCATGGCGCTACCGATAGTACAGCAATATCGCGATATTCAGAAGGGGACTTTAGACCGATATGCAAGGTTACACCGAAGCACCTGTAGGTTAGCGTCTGTGCTGGCCCAGTCCTTTTCACGAATCGCTTCAGAGGGATTCTGCACGCCGACACATGATCCAGCGGTTGAGGCTGGGAAGCCAGAAAAACTAGAAGAAGGAACAGGACTCGGAGAAGGCGAAGGAGCTGAGGATATCAGCAAGGATGTGCAGGATGACGAAGATCTTTCTGAACTTGCGCAAGAGGGACAAAAGAGCAAAGACAAGAACGACATCGAAGATCAGGATGATGCTGTCAACTTGGATCACGATGGTCTTGAAGGTGAACTCGGTGATGCTCCAGATAAAGATGATGAAAACGCACCCGAGAGTGCCGGAGAAGAAAATGACCTGGACGAAGAAGTCGGTGATGTGGATGATCTAGATCCATCTGCTGTAGATGAGAAGCTTTGGGATGGTAATGGAGAAGACGCCGAGAAAGAGAAGGAGAGTTCTAAAGGGACTGGTGAGACACAGAAAGATGAACAGATGGCTGCAGAAGATGGACACAGAGAGGACGTAAATCCTGAAGAAGCCGGCGACGACGAGAACACAAGCCAAGAAGGGGCTGCCGAAAGCGAAGAGGTGGCACGCGAAGAAATGGACAAAATTGATCCACACCTGCAGGAGGGGCAAAACCTAGACCTGCCAGAGGAGATGGAGTTGGACCAGGACAGTGACACTACAAGAACGTCTGAAGTGGACGATAGCGATTTGGACGGTTTGTCAGATGTGGACCAAGAGAAAGCTGTGGAGGAAAAAGCAGACGTAGCAGAAGAAGATGGCGACGGGGCGGAATCTGCAGAGATAGAAGACAGACACCCAGAGCTTGACTTACCTCAGGAAGATGTTATGGAAGAAGATAGGGCAGCGGGAGAAACGGAAGATGCTGGATCTCCTGTGGATACTGAGCCAGAGGATGATGGACAAGACCTCGACAAAGGGCTTCTCCGTGATAAGACCAGCGATGTGGCTGCTGATCCAGATGATACTGCCACAGGTGATGCCCAAGGCCTGGGAGAAGACGCAGATCAGCAGAGGGAACAAGAAGAGACCCAAGACAATCGTGCTCAGGGTAGCAAAGGAACTAAAGGGAATTCATTGGTTGACGATGATCCACAAGCATCTGCAGAGGACGGACAACTGGGTCAAGCCCAGGAAAATTCCGAGAATGTAAATAGAGAAAATGAAAGACTCAATGAAAGTGGTGGAAGCCAAGCGTTTAAGAAGTTAGGAGATGCTCTTGAGAAATGGCACCGGCAACGAGGTCAGATCCGCGATGCTCCAGATACGGTCGAAAGCGGAAAGCCCAACACGGCAGAAGCAGAAGAAGTGAACCGAGAGTTCGAGCATGTTCGTGACGAAGCAGCTGAGGCTGACACTCAAGCCTTGGGCACAGCTACCGAAGAACAAGCTCAAACTTTGGATGAAAATGCTTTGAACTCGGAAATGCAAGACGAAACCCAAGAATTCATGCCGGACGAAGTAGATGGTTGTCAGGCGGAAGACCAAGAAGACGTTATGCAAGACGTAGACGCTCAGCCGGCGACCTCAAAGAACGACAAAGAGCAGTCGATACCTGGAGCGCTTGTCGGTCCAAGCTATTCTGAGGAACGACAAATGCATCAACTTGAGGGGGCAGACGCTCATAACGAAGAAGACATCGGAGACTTAGACACCAATCTTGCAACTACCCATCTCCAAGCAGAATTCACTATCTCAGCTCGTACTCCAGAAGAAGCTCGTCGTCTCTGGTCCCACTACGAAAACCTCACCCGCTCTCTCTCATTCTCCCTGACCGAACAACTTCGCCTAATCCTTGCTCCCACACTCGCCACCAAATTGCGTGGCGACTTCCGCACCGGCAAACGCCTTAACATCAAGCGCATAATCCCCTACATCGCCTCGCAATACAAACGCGACAAAATTTGGATGCGACGCTCTGTGCCCTCGAAACGCAACTACCAAATCATGCTCGCGGTCGACGACAGCAAATCTATGGGTGAAAGCGGGAGTGGCCAATTAGCCTTTGAGACCCTGGCCCTCGTCAGCAAAAGCCTGAGTATGCTCGAAGTCGGCGAAATCTGCGTTGTCGGCTTCGGGGAATCCGTGACCGTTGCACACGAATTCGACACACCCTTTTCCTCCGATGCTGGAGCGCACATTTTCCAGCATTTCACCTTTCAGCAAACCACCACCAATGTCCGCAAACTCGTCGCTGAATCCATATCTCTCTTCCGTGAGGCTCGCGCCAAATCCCGTAATGCCGGCGCCGATCTCTGGCAGCTCGAGCTCATCATCAGCGACGGCGTATGCGAGGATCACGAAGGCATACGCCGCCTAGTTCGCCAAGCGCAAGAAGAGCACATCATGATTGTCTTTGTGATTGTGGATGCGCTGAGGGGGGAGAGCATCATGGATATGAGCCAGGCGGTATTTGAGAGTGAGGGTGGGGAGTCGAAGTTGAGGATTAAGCGGTATTTGGAAGGGTTTCCGTTCGCGTACTATTTGGTGGTTGGGGATGTGAGGGAATTGCCGGGGGTGTTGGCGACGGCGTTGAGGCAGTGGTTCGCGGAGGTTGTGGAGACTGGATAGACCATATAGGAAGTAGGGACCGAGGAAGGCTAGAAAAGTGATTTGCGCGGAGTTTTCGAGGCGGTTGGTTCAAAATGTTTGACTATCGTAGAAAGTTCTGTACACAGCTAAATAGGTACATCGCACTTTCCATCACTACTAGAGTCTACATGGGCTCGATTAAAGACCGGAAAGAACATTGTACTACGTACGTTTCGAAAACGTTTCACTCCGATCCTTCCCAACCGGTGAACGTTAACGACTCGACCTGGCTCTGCGCCATCCCCACCATTGAAATCTTGTCTAACTAGAGGTGGGAATACAGACTGAATCAAGGACAACTCCTACTCAGCAAGGTAGCGTACGAGGCATGTCCTCCCAATCGACAACCCCTCGTGTTCCGCCCTTCCACCTCTGCGACAACCGTTTCTACTCCACATGCCTCCAATTGAACATCCCACAAGCTGGACAACCACAAGACATCGTAGATCTTCCTTGCCCCACCCTCAAGTGAGTATCAAACAAAATCTACGAACAGTATCCACCATGGGAGCAAATGCTGGGCTTGGCGAGCACATTAGCCCTGAACTATTCCCAAATAGGCAGTGTGAGGACACACTTTTGCGACTCTGAGGAATAGTGGAAAGGGACGGATTTCAGCTCCAACCATTCCTAACTGGGAGAGTTCTATAAGAAAATATTCGTAGTCCCTTTCTCCACATGTAGCGAAGTTCTTATTCTTGAAGGATATATAGGGGAGGTCGAGATGATGTTTATAGAGCGTATGGTTTCTTAGTCAACAGTGGCTGTAACATTCTGAATCGTTCAATCTTCCATTGCCACATCGTGATAAACGGAATTCATATCCACCATTTGTTATAAGCTTCAATGGCTTTCATTCCATCTATCGACATGGCCAATTCGAACACTCCACCAAGGACCATTGTTCCAACACCAATCGCTTTCGTTTTCACCAACTCTCCAGATGGAGCCATACCGGCAATGGATATTCCGTCCACACCCAAAAACCCCAAACGGAGGTCTTCAACTTCGACTCCTGCACCTGACCATTTCGACTCGGTAGAGGACGCCGAAAGGTTTCTCAAGAGACCCAAAGGCCGTGGAAGGCCAAGAAAGGATGTAGCTGCTGCGTTACAACTGGCTAGAGACATGGTACAAGCCCAGCAGGCACGAGTGCCTGAGCCAGCGCTCCCACTAGTCAAGCCTCCTACTGAGGTGACCGCCCCAAAGTTTGAGCCTGAAATTTCAGCGGCTCTTCCGAATACCGAGATCGATTTCAAGCCTGTAAGACAGCATATCGTCAAACGTTGGAAGTTTCTCATCGGGGCTGTGAAACAGAATCATCCCCTCGTTTTCGATGGCAATTATCGGCGTCATCTTGCTAAACTTCCATCTGCTAAGCTATATAAAGAGATGGAGGATGAGCTGATTGTTGATGATGGGTTGCCAGATTGGGCTGTCCGGGAAATGCCTTGGATACCATCAGCGGACAGCTCAAAGGAAAACTTCTGTGAAAAGGCGAGCAACGTTTGCTAGGGGTAGCCGAAACTAAAGGACATTCTGCCCAGGGATCTTTGTTGATTTTCACTGGTCTGAGCGATTATCTACAATCACCAACCGTACTTGCTCCCGGCCTCCCTCTTATTTCTCCTTCCACTAGAAAACTGCTCCTCCAACGCATCCTTCTGGTTACTAGCAGCATTGACCAATTGCTTGAGACTGTGCTTGCCAGCCGCGAGGGCTCGTACCGGATTGTGCTGGACCTGCTCACCATTCTGGCGTAGGACTTCGTTGGCTGCGTATTCTTGATCGGTGTTGAAGTTCACTATGTTGATTGATGAAGGATTGTTTCCGTTGCGCCCGAAGAGCTGGCGTTTTGCGGATGCTGAGAGTCTAAGGTCTGAGGCTATGGTGTCTAGGGATTGCGGAGCATCCGAGTGGCTTGCACTGTTCTCCACAATAGGCTCCTCTATAGGATCAGTGTCCTCATGGTATGGATTGATGCTGGGTGCAAGGGCCGAACCGTTCACTTGTTTATCAGAGGTCTTATAAATCATGGGCTTATATTCTCCTGTCGGGGTAGTCGGAGTGGTCCGGGGTTCTAACGCATCTCCTATAGAAAATAAAGAGGCCTTGGATATATCTTTTGCCTGTTGTGAAGAAACAATTTCTGGAGATCTGTGTGCGCCCTGACCACCAGCGGGTGAAGCTATCTTCTTTTTCTGGGGTTTTCTAGCAACTGAGAGTGGCTTGAACATAATTGGATTCCCCTTCTTATTTGGCTCTTGATTTGGTATTTCCACTGCTTTATCACCTTGTGCCAACGCAAGTCCCGTGCTCGTATGATCACCTACACCACTTTCAGTACCAATGTCTTCATTCTCAGCATTCACTATCTCCTCAGAGGGTCCATCAAGAACGGGCTCTGCTTCTCGACTAAAGCTTGGTGTAGCTCCTGTTTTAAAACTGACGCCGCCGCCGCCTGGTCCTCCTTTCCCAGAGCCATATGGTAGCCCTTCACTGATCCGTGCAGCTCGTTTTGGAGCAGGGAGGAAAGAGTTGAAGCCGCTGAATCCTCCAGAATCGATTTTAGCTCTCTTTGATGGTGGCTCTGATTTGTCTTCGCTATCTGTTGTGGTATTCTTCGAGAGGTCTGGCAGACTGACCCGTATTTTGTGGGGATTTGAGCGATCAACGACTTTGTGGATGGTAGGTTTAGTTGGAGCTTTGATCTCTTTGCGTGTGTTTTCCGTATCTCCCACGTCAGAATCATCCGAGTCAGCGTAGTCGACGAGAGGCATGGTTCACCGTTCAGCAATATTTGGATGCGCAGACCACTTTCGGGATGCAGCTTAAACAGAGCCCTCTTGTCATTATCAGAGAACTAGGACTATTATTACGCTAGCTTCGTACCGTAAATCACTAGCCCTACAAGACCAAGCTGATTTGGAGATTATAGGACTACCAACGTACAATCAGTTAGATCCCTGAAACTGCATACCATATGGCAGTTCATCAGCCTCTCAGCTTCCTTGGAGTTGATGACATCTGAAGTGGATACTATTTCCCGCTGTTCCGAAGCTACTGATGGTTGTTCAACTGAAGCCTCATGTCTTTGCTCCAGAACGAAGAGTAAGATGAGCCCATATCCATGCGTATTTCTCTTTTGTGTAGGTTCATTGGATTTTCTGGTGTGCAGCTTTTGATTTGACCAAATCAAAGTATTGTTCTTACTATTCTGTATCTTGTAGTTTCCTCATTTGGCAACTCAGGACGTCCTACTTGGCGCATATCAAAGATGGCATCGGCGAACGCCTGATCAATGTCGACTCTGGAGTTCTCAATGATCCAGCTTTCCGTGCGGCAGGATGGTCCGCCAACATTGCAGACATCAGAAGGACTTACTCACCACCTATTCCAACAGCAATCGCTTCAGACTACTTTGCTGCCCCACCAAGATCTGCGGGTATTCCACCTGCAGGTTTCAACGAAGAAGATGACGAAGGGGGTATGGTGACGGGACGTGGTAGTAACGACACCGTTGGACCAGGCCCTACTGTGAAGAGGAGGCGTCGCCGCGAGCAACAGGATGAGGAAGACAGCAGTGACCTAAGCGATGAGAGCGATGAAGACACGGAAGGGACGCAACGGTGAGGAATCTCTCATGGGACATGTCTTTTTTTGCGTGCTAAATTATACAAGAGCCGCACAGCAAATTAGATTTGCGAAAATGCCTGTCAGAATACGGTCAGGCTCATCACCAATTCGTGGCACCAATATGGACGACGTTGATATCCTTGTTACATCGCCGTCCAGAAGATCTGGTGACGGGCGACTACGAAGAGGTTCTCTTGGTGCTGTAGAAGCAGTGAAGCAACGTGCGAGGAGAGACACCACGACAAGCAGTGACATGTCATCCGAAAACGAGCTGGACCCTTCGATCTTCAAGCGGCGGCATGTAAACCCTACTAAAGCAGCAAAGGCTAGCCATCTTCTCGCTGAGAAGCACAAAGAGGACGAGAGGGAGCAGGCAGGCAACTTAGCTGACACGATTGATGAAGATTCGGGAGAAGAGTCAGGCCGAACCAGCCTGTCTTCAGAGTTCGCAGAGGCTGCTGACTCTGGGTCTCTGCTTGACGGCGTGCATAATCCGCTTCCTGGCTCATCGTTGGCTGACATGCGATCTGCGATGTCACTGGAACCTGATTCTCCTAAGAAAGTCAATAGGAATCCGCCATCATCGATGTTACAAGCTTTGCCTCCTCCTAGACCAATCAGTACGATCCAGCCTGTTAGTCTCCTTGGCCAAGCAATAAAAGCAAGGCAGTCTAAGCCTAAAAACCCGATCGAAGCCTTCGCAAGACTCTCTGGGAAAGGAGTTCTCGATCCCCTATATATTAAAATATATGCCCCTTTTTCAGAAAGTCCCAGCAAACCTTACGATATGCTATTACAACGGAGTATTCAAGATAGTAACTCAGGTGAAAACCCACAGGTTACAGTCGCCGATGCCATTGGTCTGAGTTTATGGAGGTATCAAGAAGAAGGCCTCAAACCTCCCATCGATAATCCCAAGCTCAACGTGAATCGATGGACATTACGGATGGTAGATGATGGGGAGGTTGAATTTGATTTCCCTGCATTGATGAGAACTAGACCTATGGTTGACTTCACTAGCAATAACAACAGATCTGCCCGAGGAAGATCTAGGGAGAGACCGTATGATGAATTTGCTCTCGTAGAAGCTACAGACGCACAATATAAGGAAAACCAAAGCTCAACGCCAAAGTATGAGCAGCAGATGTATCCGACTAAAGAAGAAGCAGTCGACTTTGTTCCACCACAGCAAGACTCCTATGAGAAAAAAGAGCCGCCGACTACTACAACCGACCGGCCTTTTAATACTGGGCTTCGTAGACCTCCCGCTGCCCCAGCCGATAAAGCGATCGTTCCAGCCTCGCACTCAACGCCTCGCATGGGCCCTGCCAAACTGCTAAAAATCCATTTCACTAGTCTCGAAGCCTTCACCCAAATCACCACCATAGAAGTCACCACCGACACCTACATCGCCGAAGTCCTTGACACAGTCTGCAAGCGCTGGAAGCTCGACAAGGCCTACCACATCCTCAAAGTAACCGGCACAAACACCGTAGCCCCAGTGGACAGAACAGTCGAAGCCATTGGCAATCGCACAGATCTCGATCTCATACGTCGCCGCTTTGCCAATGACGGCGCACTCGGCATTTCTGGATCACCTGGGAGCAGCTCGCCGAATGCGCCGCTGACGTTGACGGCAGAGACGCCGAAGAAGGGGAAGCGAACCGCGCAGATGATGCATCCTTTGTCGCAGAAGCAAGATGTTCTGGGAAGTACGGCGAGGTACAAGAAGTATAACGTAATTCGCAAGCAGCCAATGTCTTTCACGCCATCGCATCAACGGGTCCTGCTTATGGATGAGGATTACTTACATATCCTTCCGGGCGAGGCGGGGAAAACGTTATTTGATACGAGCGCGAAGACGAGCAGAGTTCCCTTTAGCATGATAGTTGGGTGTAAAGTCAGCAGGAGGCATCCAAAAACGTTTCGCGTAAGTTTTCCTCGTTCTCAATCCGACTATCAAACGCGAGTACAATTGACTGTGGATAAATCGCTGACATGACATAGGTTGTCGTATACCGGGAGAAAGAAAGCAAACGCTACGACTTCGAAGCGCAGAGTGTTTTGGACGCAGCAGAGATTGTAGAGGAGATTACGAAAGGCATGGAGCCATATCAAAATCAGCATCGGAGTACGGCGTGAAAGCTTGGATGAGGTTTCGGGTTGTCTTGTGTCCCATGTATAATTTGGATTGGCGTTAAGTGATACCCTTGCGAATGAAAGACTACTCAAAATATCAAGGATAATTCCTAACGGAATATATACACCCGTTGTTATTTGTGCTGTTTGAGTATTCTGTTGGTTTACCGATTTTGCTAAAATGTGAGCACATTCAACTCGGCCCTATTCAGGTATGCATAGCATATTTCATCAATTTTTAGGCGGCAACTCATTTTTATATATATTATGGATACGCGAACGTGACGGGCTTGTCATCTTAACGTTTCAAGTTTGCATTTTACTAACACTACCGTATTTGGCCTGCCAGGCAAAGAAGTACAACAAGGCCGCCAAGGGCTGACCTACAAGACAGAAGCTGATCCAGAAGATACAGTTCCCGATGACTTTGCCGTGTCTTTCCAGCGGCAAGGTGGCTGTGATGAGCGGGAGCTGAACGACCATGCCTATAAAAGCGACACCTGCAAGTTGTGAGTTGAGCCGTAGGTCCTGTGATGAATGACAGTATGCAAAAGGAACAGAGCGTACCTAAAATGTTGTGCGTGGGTACGCCAACTGCCAACTCATGTACAAACCCCGAAAACACAAAGACCATCGCACTCGCAAAGCTATGGCTATACCCCCTCCCTACCAGGGGTGAATAAATATGCCTCTTCATAAAATGGTAGACTGGCTTGTTCCAGTTCCTCCAATACGCCCCAACGCTAGGACTATTCCACCAGTCGGTATAAAACTCGCGATCCCCAAACATCATGACCTCCGCCAGGGCATTGAGCAGTGATTGGAAGATTGCGAAAAATCCTGCTAGCCAGATGATAAGTGAGATTGTTGAGAGCTTCATCAAGCGCTCGATGATGGAGGCAATGTCAAGGGTTGCGATTTTGCTAAGAGAGTTACGGAGAACAGGCACTGCGTATTGGGCGGATGCAAGCCATATGAACATGCTGAGGCCAGCGGTTTCGGCCAAGCGCTTTGCTATAAAGATCCAGCGGATATGGGTTGTCCGGGGATAGACGGGTTGGTAGACGAGGGTTGGTGCCCGCCAGAAGTAAGACAGATTGCCAAAGGTGATGTTCCTTGGATATGGACATGTGGAGTAGATGTCGGGTAAGGACGCTTTTGTCCCCGGGTTTAGCAGTGCGTGTCGCAGGTCTCGATTGGTGAATGCATAGGAACAAATCTTCAGCCATACAATGACCGCGTGGATCTCGCTGATGGTGCCGATTAAGGGGTGATGGATATAATAGTACACGGTCAAGCTAGTGACCAGGAGGGAGAGTGTAGCATTGATGCCATGAGCCCAGGCAATGATCTGCCATGTTGTTTGGAAAGACTTCCTGGCCTGAGCGTTGTGGTAGTCTTGGAAGCCGGAATCGTCACGCTTCATGCGGCCGAGGACGCCTTTGGCTTGTTGGGCAGCGGCTAGCTCGATGATATAGGCGACTAGTAGATGGCACGGGACAAGAGCATAAAGAATGGCACCGAGGATAAGGTCTTAGCGCCGGTAGTCATGACAGCGGATGCAAATTAGGACTCCGTACTATAGGCTGGATCAGAAGAGAGACATAGAGAGACGTGCTGAACGGAGTAGTGATCGTACCTTCATCGAATTCTCAATTACTAGGCGTAGATTCATTACAACTACAAGAAATGTTGGGTTAGTAGAGCATTTCCCTCCCAGACCTAGCAAAAGGTAGTTTACTCAATACAATAACCATTAAGTTCCTAAATCCCAAAAAGCTTGGAGACACCTCCGAGTCCTGGCTCAAACAGGATGCTCGCTGTCTCGAATGTACTGCTGCAACATGCCGATATTTGGGGGTGACCTTGGCATTACCAGATATGGCTGTTGAAGCTTGATGATCCAGGACAGCAGTACCATTAGTCCTTCTTTGGGTCTTGTTACTTTCCCCCAGCTGAGCGGGGCTCAGCACACTAGACATAGTCGCCATAATTATTGAAGCCTGGGAAAAATTCAGGTCCATTTCAAAGGGCGGAAAGAATAAGGGTTATAATAAACAATGGGCTCCGAACGTGGATATTGACCTCCACTTGACAATAAACCTCCCAAACCCAACCCTATCCTACAATAAACGAGAGAACCTGGTGAAATATGTTTGAAAAAAAAGAGGGTAGAACTTTCTACCTTATCATTATTATCATTGCCACTTATGCAAGTCATTTTAGCATTTGCCTTAGAGTAATGTACTTTATGCACGGCAAGTTCGCTTGCGCTTGTCATAGCATTTGTGCAGGACAACCGCGCCATCATTCCAAAACCTCGCTACCTTATTACTTCGCTGCGTGATCACCCCCTCGGGAAACTGACGATGCTGTAACGAAAGTGTCGGCTGAAGTGTGTATGACTACAATGAGCATGCCGTAGTCAGCTTGGATCAATCATGGACCGAGACTTTCAAAACGGATATGGTGGAGGGGGGGGCTACGACGGTGGCTATAGACGTGCGGCTGGCAGGAGTTAGTAGCATTTTACAGCTAAAAGATCAGGATACTACACTGGTCTCACGCGATTGTGTATGCTAGGAACCGGGCTGAATGTTTAAAAGGACCTGTAACAGACTACGGCTCGTCTATGGTGCAATGGATGCGACATCGCCAATCACGGTACAAGGGAGGAGTGCGAATGGAGATGGAGAGGCCAAATCCGAGCTACATAGTAGATGTGTGTAGATCAGCTGCGTTGTATGGCTCTTACAGATGATTCAATCTGATTCATGGTCCTAGATGCTACCGCCGCCAGCCAAGATTCAACGGCCTGTCGATGCAATACCTTCGCGGCATCTGCATTCTTCTACGAATAAGCTCAAACATCCAATTAACGTTGTTAAATGGACTCCAGAAGGCCGACGTCTGCTTACAGGGTCGAGCAGCGGAGAGTTCACTCTATGGAATGGCATGGGCTTCAATTTTGAGACTATCATGCAGGTGAGTTGAACTACCCTGGGGATTTTGATCGAGCTTATCACAGTCAACAGGCGCATGACTCCGCTATACGAGCAGCGAAGTATTCTCACAACGAGGAGTGGCTTGTCTCAGCTGATCAAGATGGAGTGGTAAAGTACTGGCAGCCTAATTTCAACAATGTCAGAGATATATCAAGAGCCCACACTGATCCTATCCGTGATCTTGCGTTCTCACCTAATGATACAAAATTCGTGACTGTCAGTGATGACGCTACCCTGAAGATCTGGGATTTCCATAGCGAAGCTGTACACCATGGCGGTACTGCAGAGGCAGAGTCTACCATCACTGGGCATAGCTGGGAGGTGAAATCGGTTGATTGGCATCCAACCAAAGGTCTCCTTGTCTCCGGCTCTAAGGATCATCAAGTCAAGCTCTGGGATCCGCGGACAGGTCGATGTCTGACTACTCTTCACGGCCACAAGAATACAATATCCAAAACCTTATTTGAGCCTAACAGAGGCCAGCTACTAGCAACATGTGCACGAGACCAAACTGCGCGAATATTCGATCTTCGGATGATGCGAGACATCTGCCTGCTCAAAGGTAATGAAAAGGACATCTCGACTCTGACATGGCATCCTATCCATGCAAATCTGTTGTCGACTGGTGGCGCGGATGGCAGTATTATTCATTATCTGCTAGATGAACCAAATAATCCACCTGGTACAGCAGTATCCCTTCCGCCATACGACAGTCCCGATCCTAGTAACACACCAGCTCAGACTATTCACCCCGCCCATCGTCTTCAGTATGCGCACGACTTTTCGGTCTGGTCCTTGGACTGGCATCCCTTGGGTCATATACTGGCCTCTGGTTCCAACGATCGTGTTACTCGCTTCTGGACTCGTGCACGGCCCGGGGAAACGGACTGCTTCAAGGACAGATTCCATCTTGGCGAAGCAGCTGCAGAAGCTCAAGGTACTTGGGACAGGCGAGGTGGGCGGAGATTAATGCGCGAAGAGGACGAGCAAGAAATGGAAGATGAAGCGGAAGGACTTGTCGATCAGAAGATGCCCGCGAAACAACCTGTTCTACCCGGAATTATTCCAGGCTTGACTATGCCAGGCCTTTCAACAAACGACGGTACAAGTACTGGCGCTCAAAGGAATATGCCCAGCATGGGAAGCCTACCCCCACCTCCACCGATCCCTGGCAGTATCGCGAATATGGACCCTGAGCAATTCGCAGCCATGTTTGCCGGTGGTAAAATACCTCTTCCGCCACCGCCATTTGGCGCACCGGGTATACCGGGCTCAGGTTTACCCCCACCGCCTCCATTGCCTCCAAACTTCGACATCTCGAAATTACCCCCAGGAATGCTCCCGCCGGGTTTTCAATTACCACCTGGATTTCCTCTACCGCCTCCTATCAACAACACCGGGGCTATGCCCGGTCTTAGCGCTGACAGCGTTAATGCAGGCGGTGGAAGTGTCCGGAGGAGGGCGCCTCTGCCTAGTCAGCAGGAGAGTCTAATGGAGGAGCAAAGGCGAGGGAAGTATCGAACTGCACGATGAGTTGAGTTTCGACATCCATGTTGTGTATTTGAATACATTTGCAAAGATACCAGGATTGTTTGTGGATTTTCTTGTATTATAGACATATCACAGGTTTGGCCGCGCTGTGAATTGAGCAATAGTCTGTGTCGGCACGAGCCTCCGCATCTTTTATCAATCACCGTATTCCACATTGTTATCTCTCAATCTTCCTCGGTAGCACACGAGATCGTTCCTTACTTTGCGAACGTCCATCCTCCAAGCGATGAGAATTCACTCAGTGGCCTATGATATCCGAGCTACGAGCACACTTTACAAGATATTTCAAGTCGCGTCCTCCCATCTCCTCAACCGTCATAACATCCACCTCTTCTCGACAAAAACCCCCCAAAAAATCAAAAAAATCCAACCCACTCGCCCCCTCCAACCCCCAACCCAGCCCTCCCATCACGCCACCCGCAACCTCAGCCCTCTTTCGCTCACAAAGCATCCGAGCATCCACGCGTCCAACACCGACCGCATTAGTGTTCCCGCCAATATCGGCAGACGCCAACTCGTGGGTTTAAAACCCGGCCCCTTGCAGCCCGGTGCCTCCACAAAGGGCGGTGACGGTGGTATCGTGGTGCAAGACCCTGGTTGCGCTGTCACGTTACAAAGCGTTGCGTTGCGATGCGGTCCTCGTATTTGGTCAAAGATGTTTGGTTGGGGGGGGGGGGGTTCGTATCGCGTCCCGTCAGCCGTTTGTGCGACGTCGGGATGGGCAGGAAGAAGTGGGTCTGGGGGCTGAGGGGCTCGGGGTATATATAATAAGTTCTATCAGCTGCAGGTTGGAGCAATATTTTTTTTGGCCTTATTGATCTTCTGTCTCTACACTTCTCTCTCTCTCTCCCCGTCACAAGCTTCATATTCTCACCTCCCCTAACCCAAGTCGAAAATCCCACCATGCGCTCCCTCATACCCATCATGACCCTCCCCCTCGCCCTCGCCACCGCCCTCTCCCCCTTCCAAATCCCCACCATGAACATCCAAGGCCCCAGCCCCACCGGCATTCCCGGCGGCGGCATCGCCCCCGCCAACGTCACCATCTCCTTCACCCTGCTGGATCCCAACACCGCTGCAAACACCACCTGCAGCGCCACCTACCTCCCGGCCAACTACCCGCAGGCGTACATCCCCTGCGCGGACCCAAGCGTGGCGTTTAAATTCGAGGCGCCATATAATTTCGCGACGTTTACGCTTGATGCCCGGCACACGTATCTCAACAGCTCCAGCACGCTCGAGACAAGTTCCTATGGCGGGGTTTACGTCGTCGGCAATGGCCCCGCAGGCGAGCCGGGGGATTATCTCACTTGCGTGGAAGGCGCGCCGTTCGATGGCGTGAGGTGCCACATCACCGCCTCTTCGCCGATCCTTATCCCCGTCACCACGAGCTTGTCGTTTAAACCGCTGCAGCTGGCGCCTGTGAGCACGTATTCGCCTGCGCTGGGGTCGACGACGGATCTTACTGATTCTGTGACGTTTTCGGTGGCGGACCCGAATACGATTGGGAGTCCTCCCTTTGAGGCGGACTGCGCGGTTTCGTGGTCGAGTATTGCGAGTCCGCCTTTTGGTTGGGTGGAGTGCACGGGTGGTTCGGGGTTTGCGGTGCTCATTCCGGACAACACGTTCATGGATGTTGCGAATTTTGAGTTCCAGGTCAGGCATGAGTATAGTAGTGCTTATCAGTAAGTCTTGATGGGTTTGTTTTCTCTCGAAGTGAGCTGATATATTGTATTTCAGTCTTGAGCAAGCGGGGCCGGGGCCATTAGATAACATTACTAGCGTGGCAACTGGGGGTATACATGGTTCGGCCGGGCCGTTGAAGTGTGTGTACAATGGGGATGGGAGTATGAGCTGTAGCAATGTGAGCGGGGCGGGTCCGTTGTACGCGAGTGTTACCAGTGTGTCTTAGGGGCAGCTGCCGATAACAAGTGATCTGTGAGGGCGTTGGTGAGTACTCTAGAAGGTGATAGACAAAGCAACTGTCGGAATGGAGGATAGAGAGTGGGAAAGGTATGGTTGAGATACTGGAACAAAAATAGATAAGGGGCAAATATTTCCTCATTGAACTAATATGTTCAAGAAAATAAAATTCAATTCAACACTGAGAACGAGAAGTTCTCGATACAAGAACAGTAAGATGTCTTCCAAGGCGTTAGAGACGCAGAAGCCAGAATTTTCAATAAATCCATCAACTAAGTAGCAGCGTCGCAAGTCCTCTAGGGACTTTGTGACCTTAACGCTCCAGGATGGCACCTAAAGCGGAAACTGCTACCTGGAATGATCGAAAGCACCGGGATAGGACATGGACGAACCCGTCCAAACAATATTCCGACCCTGGGAGAACCACTGCACTATCAACTTCGAGTCTAAGCTTGACTTCATTCATGTCCATAACCTCTGCTGTTGTTTTCCAGTCCGATCAATTCTCAAGCGGATCCTCACATTGCTACGTCTTGTGCGTCGACATGCATCTAATCCGCGATCCAAGACATGTATGCATTGTGATCAACATTGCGTCAAGCTCCTCGGGGGCCATGGACGTCTCCCATGAGGAATAAGACTCCATACCCATTCTTTGAGTTGCGGAAAGTTCTCTTAGAGAAACTCTCATAGAGACCAGGGCATCTCGGTGTCAGAATGAAAACGACCCTCAAGATCTGTTTCCACGATTGATTACCTACCTGTCACATCGCGTACCTGCATAAGCGGCTCGGTTCAGGGACCGTAAACCCACTTCAGATCGTTCTTCCCTTCCTACGAGGTCAGAAAAGAAAGTATTCGGATTCCGCAATTGGCTGCCGTAGGGCCGCCGTAGGGCTAACGTAGTCTATTAGATAATCTTCCGCACCCACCATATATTCAGAATTTCATCTTATTATCACTATTCTACCTTCAAAACATCATGTCAGCTCAAAAATGCGGTCGCGAAGTCAGTTCAGCCACTCGTGAGGCTCTTGCCTATGCTAGATTCAATAATCGATCACCTTTACGCGTTATTCAAGCTCGTACAGAAGTACCCTCATCAACCATATCAGATATAACCAATCACACGTACAAGCAGGTCAAAATTCATGAAACAGCTTCTTTTCATGGTGAGAATATTGCTTCTGAATCACGTTCCGAAAGATCTTCAATGCTATGTCAAGAAAAGATTGATAATATGATCAAACTGATCACGTTTGTTATGAGTCTGCATAGAGCGAATCATATGAGTGTATTCTAACTAGAAGTTCAAAGCTGAAGAAGAAAGAAGATGCAACACGTCGTGAGTTTTACTCATGAAGACACGCTAGGTCGCTAGCGTGTCAACATCAGCCCTATACTAGTCTATGATAGTCTGACACGACCTATGTTAGGCTAATTCGAAGTGCACGATCGCAACATTATTTCTTCTCTTCATCTAGCAATGTTCTCATTGCTGCAGTTCAATCGATCTTTCTTAAGTTGATTTCTATCTTAACTTGTTTGAATATCATTCATGAAAGTCATTTATGATCTTCTGACATTCTTTGAATTCACTTTCATTGACGTTGTATCAATGTAGATCAACGTCGTATTCTTTTCAATTGACACGATATTATAATCATTTATCTCGTTCGTAGTGTCTGAAGTTCAGTATGTTCTTCATCTTTCATTCATCTTCGTCATTGATCACTATAGAATCAGATGATTCATTTCATTGTTCATTCAAAGAATTCTTTGAATCTAGTTGCAGCAAATTTGATGCAAACTTCGAATGTATCTTCATAGTCAATGATAGTTTCAGTTGATAAACTTGTTTGATCTTGATCAGAATCTTGAAGAATTCTAGCTTTTTATCGTTTAACTTCTTTGATGATCGTGAGATCATTATGTTTCTAAAATTCAGAAAAATCATGTCATTTATCTGATAAATCATTTTCTTTCGATGCTTATTAATCTGTTTCTTCATTATGATTTTGACTCTTGTCAAGACTTGCTTGATTAATGCTAGTGATCATTTCATGTGTTTGAATATATTCTCGACTTTGTCTGCTTTGATTTTAGCTTAAGTAATCTCATATTTAATTGAGTTTGAATCAAAGCTCATATGAGAGTGAAAGCTCTTATTCAGAAAGAACGTTGACTGTTCAATTGATGATGAAATAGCATTGTTATTAATGAATTCAATCATGAATAATCAGATGAATCAATCATCTTGCATATACAAGCAGTAACTTTGTAGATATCATTCTACATTCTGATTCATTCTTTCTGTCTGATCATCAATCTGAGAATGATAATTGATGAATAGTTTCATCTTGATGTTTAGTCTCAGACATAAAGACTTTCAAACAATTGATATGAATTGCAAATCACGATCAAACACTATTGATCTTAATAGTTTATAAGTTCTAAAGATTCATATCAACAGTAGCTTGACTGTTTATTCTGCAAAGATTTTTTTGTCATCTGATCAACATGATATATAGTGTCGCTTCTTAAACAATCGATCTATGATTGTCAAAATCACGTTGCTTTCATCACTTTCTGATAAATTGATAATGAAGTCTAATGATATGTTCTATTATTACTGCTCAAGTATGAGTAATGACTTCAGCAGTTCATTGATTCAATCTTTCAATGCTTTTGATTTACAACAAATGTAACAGTTTTGAATGTAATGCTTGATCATTGTTCTCATCTTCGATCAGCAATATGATTATCTCAGTAAGTTCAACGTTCAATTCATGTCAGAATGATCATTGATTGAAAGATCATATGTTTCTCTTATCAATAAAATGATCATTGACTGAGAAACTCATAGTCTATTATCTTTTCAGAGTACTTCATCAAGTATCTTGCAATTGTCTAAATCAATATCTTGATAAGTCTTTCTGTTCTATTTCATGATTATTTGAATATCAAAGCACAGTTGATTCATTTAATTTTCAACTATAATCTGATTCTGAATAGAAATCATCTCTTCAATTGAATTTTGATTAGCTTTTGATTCAAGTTTTGAATCTGAGTCAGATTCTGAGTCAAATCTGAGCAAGATCTGAGTCAGATCTTGATTAACTTTCTGATCATTTTCTATTGATTGAAGTTCAAATCTGTCTTTTGACAGTAGCATCTGATGCTGATATAGCTTATGATCATCATTTGCTTCAACTGACTTGACATCTGACATTCTGATCAGCACGTCAACTTTCAAATTCTGTTTTTTCAACTGATATATGATCTTGAAGTTATATTCAAATAACTTCTCAGCTCATTTAGTTTGTCATCTGATCAGTTCTTTGATGATCATGAAGTACTTCAAATTCAGATGATCAATGAAGATCTTGATTAAAATATTCATACATTTCAATTTAAAGCATCAATGCTTCAAGCAGTAAATGATGATCAGCAGTTTCTTGTCATAGATCTCATAGTTACATTCTGCAAAAATCATGTTCTTGCTATAAAAGATCATTGAATGTAGAATATCTTCATCATCATATTGAGACAATACTTCATCGTTGACATAGTTCAAGAAGTCAGTTTTCAAAATAACTTCTTTGATTGAGTTAAAATGCTTCAGAATGAAAACTGTTGTCACTTATTGCTTCAATTCTTCAAAGATTGTTTGACAGATTTTTGTTCATTCAAAGAAATGATCTTTTCAAGTCAGCTTTATCATGAGTTGAGTGATCTTTGAAAAGTTCTTTATGAATCATCGATAGAAATTGCAGAAATCAATGAAGATCTGCACATGAGTCAACAATTGAGACACTTTTCAGTTTCAAATCACATTTACTTTTCAAGAATTCATTCACAGATCATTGATGAATATCAATAGTTCAAGAAATGAGATTTTCTGAATCTTGAATTTGCACTTGTCAATGTTTATCTGTAGATCAACTTCACGAAGCTTTTCTAGCACTTCTTTTACATGAGTTTTATGTTCTTTTAATGTCTTACTATAAATGAGAATATCATTCAAGTATGTCTGACAGAATTTATGTAGACAGTTGAATAACACATTGTTGATATAATGCTGAAAGAAAGCAGATTCATTGATCAATTCAAAGAGCATTATTCTATACTTGTAGATGTTAAAGAAAGTAACAAAAGTAGTTAAATTTTTGCTTTCTGAACTCATGCGCAGTTTATTGAACACAATGATAATGTTAAGTCAAATCAGATACTTATTGTCTTGAATTCAAGCTAGTACTTCATTTATCAAGAGTATTGAATAATGATCTTTTTTAATCAAAGCATTCAATTTTCAATAGTTCATACATGTTACAAGCATGCTCAGTCTTCTACTGAAACATATGTTCTTTGAGCGAGTCTAAGACTTTATCGAGCTTAGCGCTTTTCTTTTCTCTGTACATATAGTCTTCGCATCTCGTAGATCTTGTTCTTTAGCTTTGAATTCTCGTTTATCTGATTTACTCTTCGTTTATCTGTATTTCTATGACTTGCTTTAGACATGATTCTAACATTATTCAAAGCTTCGTACATATTGTTACGATTCTAGCTACGCATCTTCATTGATAGCTATGTTGATGACTATTCTGAGAGCTATCGTCAATCGCTCATCGCTAGAGCATAGACTTGTTTCGAAGTCAACTCTATTCAAAGTTAGCTTATGTTCTTCTGAGTCATATAGATAGTCGATTCTTCTCTTCTAGATACTTTTCTTTCTTAGCATTTATATACTCATTACATTACACTCATATGACTCGCTCTATGCTGACTTCTAACATTATATAAATGCTTCTTCGTTACAGACGAAGTGAAATAATCTGCATTGATTTCTTCAAGTGCTTCTGCTAGTAATTCTTCAACTCTCTATCGACTTTGATCTAGTGACTTGCGTTCATGCAGCAGCACTCACTCTTCTTTCTTGTGCGCTGATCAGCAAGATGAAATAAACGATCAAAATCATTCGACTAGATCAAAGATCAGCGAATACATTGCTCATTCAAATTCACAAGAAATTCTTTGAGTTTGATGAGCATTCAAACAAGATCAGTCATAAAACTGCGTGAAGTCTTTATCTCAAAGAGCAATCAAAGAAATCAGTCTAGAACTGCGTGAAGTCTCTATCTTGAGAAGCAAACTTTCAGTGAGTCTGCTACAATGACATCTTTCGTCAATGCAATGATCTTCTCATCGCTCTATCTATTAGTGAATCGATTCGTCTATCAGTTCACGTGCAACTAGTGAGTCTGCTTCAATGACATCTATTCTCAATGCAATGATTTACTCGCTCTCATCGTTCTACTCATCAGTGAATCTGATCATATGTTCACATGCAACTAGTGAGTCTGCTACAATGACGAGCTTAAAGTCGATCTTTTCAATGAGCAAGTTGACTAGTGAGTCTGCTTCAATGACACGATCATCTTCGATAACAAGCAAATTCATGAGCTTGTTTCTATATTGAAATCTCAACAGTGAGTCTGCTACAAAGACGCGTTCAATATTGATCTTGTCATCGAGTCAGTCACTCAATAGTTAGTCTGCTTGAATGACACTCAAAGTGAGTCTGCTACAAAGATGAACAATGATTGATCTTTTGATTGAGTCTATCAACGAATGAAACAAGCTTTACTATATAGTAGATCTGAATCAGCAGTGAGTCTGCTTCAATGACATCAGTCAATAGTTGATCTCTTCGCTGAGCAAGTCAATTTCTTTCTACATAGCTAGTCTGCTACAATAGACATTTTGATTCTACACAAGACTAAGAAAATACATTCATGCAAACATGAATTGTTGAAGAGAGAGAATAATGTTACGATTCTAGCTACGCATCTTCGTTGATAGCTATGTTGATGACTATGTTGATGACTATGTTGATGACTATTCTGAGAGCTATCGTCGATTGCTCATCGCTAAAACATAGACTTGTTTCGAAGTCAACTTTATTCAGAATTAGCTTATGTTCTTCTGAGTCATATAGATAGTCGATTCTTCTCTTCTAGATACTTTTCTTTCTTAGCATTTATATACTTATTACATTACACTCATATGACTCGCTCTATGCTGATCTTTAACACATATCACACGATAGTGATTCGCTTTTGCTTTCTAGTTGAGTTGATTTTTGCAGCTCTACGATTGAAAGCAGAAGCTCTGCTACTTGCATGTAGTTGATACGAAGCAGATGAATCAATTTCTCGACTGAGCTCTTGACTGAACTCATCATCGAACGAAACAAGCTCTATCAAACGCGATAGACATGAACAGAGAGCTCTATTGAATGCAATAGAAGTGATCAGAGAAGCTCTGCTACATATGTAGTAGACAGAATAGAGAGTGCTATTGAATGCAATAGACGTGATCAGAACAAGCTCTGCAATGTTAGAACACGACTCGAGTTGAGATAGAAACTACGACAAGATAGAGCATAGTTCGTAGCATGATGAATTCTGAGCTTGTAAAGATCATGATCACGTGCTAATGATTCATTATATGAGATCATAGAAATCATGAAGCGATTCTCATGATTCAGAATTCGAGTCGACGAAATCACTCAGCGACTCAGACGATCGCACGAATCTTCTATGTCTATATAACGATGATCGTTTTCTTAGATAGAAGCTTCGTGCTCAACTCATGTAAGTAGTCAATACATATTATTGTCTCAGCTATCTTCAGACCTCAAGTCTAGTAATAGTGATTACTGTTTGATCTCTGTATATATCTTGTGTTGTTAAAGAAACAATCATTACACTTTGAGCATCACTCTTTCACAAGATATCAGAGACGTTCATTTCTTTCAGTCATGTCTAATCAGTCAGAACGAGTCACGCTCAGTCAAGAAGCGAGCATCTTCAGCGCAGATAAGATCAAGATCTCAACATCGAACTTGTATCATGATGATCGAGATAAACTCGAAGCATACCTAGTACAGATAGAGCTATACATCAAACGACACTCATTTCAGTTCAAGTTCATCGAGAACAAAGTACTCTTTGCATTCATCTATCTAAGAGATAATGCATTCACATGATTTCATCACTATCTAATGAATTATCTGCAGAAGAAGTCAGAGAAACGAGAAGAAGAAATCAACACGATATTTCGTGATTCTCAGATGTTTGAGAAACGTCTAAGAAGAGTATTTGAAGACATTGACAAGAAATGTACAGCGAAACGTCAGCTGTACAATCTGCGGCAGAAAATCTTCGCAGCAACTTATTCGATCAGCTTTCAGCATATTGCGATGAATATGAAATGAAACGATGCAGCTCTCACCAGTCAGTTCTATCAGAGACTGCGAGAGAAAGTCAAGAATGAAATCGCTAGAATTGATAGATTCGTCGACTTGCAGAAGATGATATTCAGAGCGATGATCATCGATAACAGGCAGTATGAGAGACGTCTGAAAAAAGATAAAGAATCGACTATGTCAGTAGTATTGAGTCGAAAGTTCAAGAAGAAACGACGACAGTCATACTATGATTCTCAATCTATGAAGTTAGACGCAATTCGAAAGATATCAACGAACGCTCGTGATAAAACAGCTCAACAGAGCAAGACATGTTACACATGCAAGAAGCTGAGTCATTACTTCAAGAACTGTACTCAGAATAAGTACAAGAACAAGTCAAAGTCTTATGATAAGCAAGACAGATCTTTCGCAGCAACGAAAGAAGATCAGAAAGACAAGCATCAAGCGTTGTCATGAACAGCATGTTACGAGAACAACTGTTGCACGCATCTGAGCGATAAGAAAGATTCTGAATGATACTTGAAATTCTCGCGAAAGAATCGTTTCTACGCAGCAATTCATCGTCAATCAGAAGCACACGATGAAGATAGTGACGAAAGTTCGTTCACTATGATCGCGAAACCAGAAATTCTTGACAGCGAAGCATATGACTCGAATAGGTCGAACGACATCGAAGAAGCTATTCATCAAGCAGTCGAAGAAGAAAATCGACTTAGCGAAACTCTACGAGCATTCACTATCGCAGCAGAAGATGCTCTCGATCAAGAAGAAGATCATCTTGAGATAAAGAAAGATCTCAGAAAGCTTACAAGTCAAGCAAGCTTTATAAGCATGTACAACGAATTGTACACTCTCTTTAAGCAGAAAGAGAAAGATTTTTCTCAGCGAATGCAACAGATCAAGAATGATATACATCAAGCTATCTATGACACTATGCAAGATGAGTCGATCGCATCGCGCAAAGACATTCAATATCGTGACATAGTCATGAAGAAGTCACTCACAGAAGTCAAGTTCATTAAGCAAGAAGAATATGTACTTTCTGACGAAGATCACATATTCAGAGAGCTTAGACAGATGACAGAAGTCATCAGAGAGAGATTTGATCTGTGTGATTCAAAGAAATATTCACTTAAGAAGATCAATTCGAATCGATTTCAGTACATAGAACAGATACTGAAAGAAAGAGCTTCTAGTTCAAAAAACTAGAAGACTCTTCGATCGACAGATCATCGAAGAAGTCTAGTCGAAGATCGAAAATCGAAAGCATATTTGTCTTCATCAGTGACTCGTCACAGTTACGAGTATGAGTCAAGATTAATGATCATGCAGCACGACTATTTATAGACAGTGACTGCACGAAAAACTACATATCTTCAGAATTCGCTAAAAAGACGCAAATATCTACGCAGAAAAAGAAAGAATCTTACAATCTGCGAAACTTCGATGAAACACTCATGAAGTACAATAATGAACTAATAGATCAAGAAACTCGACTCATTCACTTGAGACTCGAACGACATTGAAAGAAGTTACGTTTAAATGTTACGAAGCAGTTAGACAGTGATATAGTTCTAGACATATCATGACTTCGTATGATCAATTCAATGATTGATTGAGTCAACGAGACAATCGCATTTCTAGATACAGAAACAACGCGATTACATTTGATATTGAAGTCATCACAAAGTGTGAAAATATTCGTCATGATGAGCGAAGAAATGCGCGAAGAGTTCAGAGAAATCAACGACGCACAGATGTTATGAAGCAGAGAGATTCAGAGCGATCACTCGAAGAATTTCGCTATCGCTATTATTTCTAAAGAATATCAGAAATATAAGATTCTGTTTGAGAAAGAAAGTGATCAGAAGACACTACTCAAACATCAATCGTGAAATCACAAGATTAAGCTCGTTGACAACAAGAAACTCACGAAACAGTTCATATACTCATTGTCGACAGAAAAGCTCGATGCTTTGCGACAATATCTGAAAGAGAACATGCGAAAGAAATTCATTAGAGAATCACAGTCGTCAGCAGAATACTCAATTCTGTTTGTTTCGAAATCGAATGAAAGTCTAAGACTATGTGTCGACTACAGAGCACTGAATATCATCACGATTAAAAACAGCTATTCGTTATCGCTCATAGCAGAACTGCAGAATAGATTGCAGAATGCACAGTGATTTATGAAATTCAATATACTCGAAGCATTCAATCGAATACGAATTAAAAAAGAAGACGAGTGAAAGACAGTCTTTCGCACTCGACTAGAACATTACGAGTATTTGATCATGCCTTTCGACTTAATCAATGCTTCAGTCACGTTTCAGATCTTTGTGAATAACGTATTACGACGTTATCTGAATCAATTTGTCATAGTATATCTGAACGATATATTAGTATACTCAAAGACGAAGAAAGAACATGTGCAACATGTTAAGAAAGTTCTAAAGACTTTGAAGAAAGTCGATCTGCGCATTAAGTCAGAAAAAAGTGAATTTCATGTACAGAGTGTACAGTTTTTGAAATTCATAGTCACGTCTCAGAGTCTAAGAATGAATTCAAAGAAGATAGAAGCTGTTACGACTTGATCGACGTCAAAGTCGAAGATCGAAGTTCAATTCTTTTTAGAATTTGCAAACTTCTATAGATGCTTTATAGAGAGATACTTCAGAATCATCTCGTCACTTACAAATCTTACGAGAAAGAACATATCGTTCGTGTGAACTGAGAAAGCAGAAAAAGCTTTCAAGAAGCTGAAGAATTTGTTCATCTCTCAGTCAGTACTGATCATGTTTGAATCAGAAAAATTCATTACGCTCGAGATGAACGCGTCAGACAAAGCTATTGAAGCATGTATCAGTCAATCAGACGACAAGAAACATCTGCATCTCATTGCATTTCACAGTAGAAAACTTACAGACGTTGAATTGAACTATGAGATACACGATAAAGAGCTGCTAGCTATTGTCGACTCATTCAAACAATGAAGAGTGTATCTAGAAGAATCTAGACATCAGATTCAAGTATATACAGATCATAAGAATCTGCTATACTTCACGATCACAAAAGTTCTAAATCGAAGACAGATTAGATGATCAAAAGAGTTGTCATCGTACAACTTTCAAATTCAATATCGAAAGAGATCTGAAAACTTGAAGATCGACGTCTTGAGCAGAAGAGCAGATCATATGACAGATAGATCACAGGTAAATCAGACTATCTTGCAAGAGAACTCAGACGATTCAATTGTCTATAATAGACAAAACGCAGTCACTTTACGAATCAACAACAGAGATCTCGAGAAACGAGTAAAGTTAGAGCTAGCGAAGAACTCAGTCGCGCAAGATATTATAGAAAATATCGAGAACAACGCGAACTTTGAGATTATCAATGAAATACTAACATTTCAGAGTCTGATCTATGTTTTAACAAGATGCAGACAAGAGATGATAAATGATCATCACAAGTCAATGATACACGAACATCAAGATTCGAATAAAATCATTGAGAGAATATCTAAAATCTACTATTTCTCAAAGATGAGAAAACAGGTAGAAGATATTATCAGAAAATGCGATGTTTGTGTTCATATGAAACACAATCGACATAAACTCTATGAACTTTTGAAAAATCTCAGCACATCAGATCGTGCGTGAAAAAGCATAGCTTTGAACTTCATAGTCAAGCTATCTAAGTCAAAAGAAAGAATCATCGAAGCAATGTACGACTCTATCTTGATTATAACAGACAGATTAATCAAGTACGAATACTTCTTGTCATATAAGAAAGCAACATTCGCAGAAGATTTGACTTACACATTTCTGAGAACGATTGTAGCAAATCATGAACTATCAGACGAGATAATTTTGAATAGAGATAAGCTCTTCACATCGAAATTCTGAAAATTCTTGATGAATCAGTTAGAAATTCATCATAAGCTGTCAACAGCTTATCATTTGCAGACGAATGAACAAACGAAAAGAATGAATCAGACACTGAAACAGTATCTCAGATGCTATATTAACTATAGACAGAACGATTGAGTACAGCTACTATCAGTAGCACAGTTGACTTTCAATAGCGCAACAACAGAAGTAATCAGCATGTCATCATTCTTTGCAAACTACGAGTTTGAGTCAGAAACTCTTAAGAAATCACGTGAATTTGTACAACTAGCTCAGAAAGTCACGCTACAGATAGAACAATTGCAGCTGCTACAAAAAGAATTACAGAAAAACATACAGTTTCTCAGCAAGCGCATGACTCTGTATGCTAATAAGAAAAGAGATAGAAGATTTACTCTTAAAGAGAGAAACAAAGTATATCTTTTAAGACGAAACATCAAAATGAAAAGATCAAGTAACAAACTGAATCACACAAAGCTAGAATCTTATAGAATTCAGAAGATCAAAGAATCGATTAACTATAAGTTAGATCTGTCAGCATCTATGAGAATACATTCGATATTTCATATCTGTCTTTTGAAGTCTGCAGACTCGAATACATCAATTCAAACAGAATCTTCAGAAATTGATTCAGAGAGTCAGAACATCGAATACGAAGTAGAAAACATACTAGATCAACAGAACATCTTAGATCAGTCTCATTGATTGATCAAGTGAAAAGATTACGATCATATCAAGAACACTTGAAAATCAGAGAAAAATCTCAAGAACTGTCAGAAGCTTCTTCGACAATTTCAGCAAAGAAACTCGACAATCAGTCGAGATCAGAAGAGATTTCGAGCTGTTCGAAATCGACGTTAAGAAGAAGATCGTTGATAGACGACTCAGTCGTTTGACGACGTTCATTCTTCTTGAGTTCTTCAATATTCTTGAACTTTCGTTGCATCATATTCTTTCAGCGAGACTCAATTAATTCTTGTTGCTTCTGCAGATGAGCTGCTTTAGTCAAAGTCTCACTCAGCTCAGCACGAAGACGAGTTCGTTTCTTATGAACTCGCTCTCATTCAGTCTCTGAGATGATCAGATCGCATTTGCGATCTAGATGCATACACTTGACACAACGATTGAAGTCAGTGCTCACACGACACTTCACGAAATGATTGAAACAGTGATTGCAGAGACGCATAACTGAACTATCGTTGAAACGAAGTTTCTTCGAGAGACGACGACGCTTTGCGACAGAACTCGACAATTTGAATACTTGATTCAAATACATAGAAACGATGATTTTTGAGAACAGAAAATCTTGAAGAGAATCTAGTGTTAAAACACGATTCAAATTGAGATAGAAACTACGACAAGATAGAACGTAGTTCGTAGCATGATGAATTCTGAGCTTGTAAAGATCATGATCACGTGCTAATGATTCATTATATGAGATTATAGAAATCATGAAGCAACTCTCATGATTCAGAATTTGAGTCAACGAGATCACTCAGCAATTCAGATGATCGCACGAATCTTCTATGTCTATATAACGATGATCGTTTTCTTAGATAGAAGCTTCGTGCTCAACTCATGTAAGTAGTCAATACATATTATTGTCTCAGCTATCTTCAGATCTCAAGTCTAGTAATAGTGATTATTGTTTGATCTCTGTATATATCTTGTGTTGTTAAAGAAACAATCGTTACAAAACGCTCAAATAGAATGATAATGAAATGAACAAGAAAGAAAGAAGCTGATTGAAGCAATGAAATCATTGCTTGACTGAAGAAAAAGAAGATAATGTTACGAGCATGCTCAGTCTTCTACTGAAACATATATTCTTTGAGCGAGTCTAAGATTCTATCGAGCTTAGCACTTTTCTTTTCTCTGTACATATAGTTTTTACATCTTGTAGATCTTGCTCTTTAACTTTGAATTCTCATTTATCTGATTTACTCTTCATTTATCTGTATTTTTATGACTTGCTTTAAACATGATTCTAACAATACAAAAGCAAAGACTGTTATCTTTCTTTTCAATTAACAGTATTGACGAAGCAAAAGAAGTTTTGCTGAATGTAATAAACTTCTTCTTCAAATTCTCTTTTAAATACTCTTTGATCTTCTGCAACTTGTAGCTTGACATGAAGTACAATCAACTTTTAAAAGATTGACTCTCTTCTTTTAATTCAATCTTATGATCATATGATTAATGCAAAGACAACTGCGTTATCTTTTCTTTATCAAAAACATTCAAAAAGTCATGATAAACTATCAAAAACTTCTTCTTCAGTTCATTTAATGACATAATAGAGATCATTTCATTCAGTTTCGCGAAATCTTTAACTAAGCTAAGTGCTTTGTTGATTTCACTAATGATCAAAAAGAAGATCTTGATCTTCTTATTCTTGACTAGAGTTCAATATACAACGACTTCAATCATGATAATATTGATGAGTTTCTTTGTCTCAGTTGATTAAAATGAGCAAAGTTGATTGAGATCAACTTGAATGCTTTGCTTTGCTATGAGAGCAGATTCAATGAATCTATTCACTGATTTCTGATTCATGAGTTTCTTCAAAATGATCATTGATGTAACAATTAAGTTCAAGTTCTTTCATTTCATTTTGCAGATCTTGTTTGATTCAGATTTGTAAAATGCTGATTGATTGCTTGCTTTTGAAACAACAGATTTCAATGTTTGAATCTTCAATGATGATATTAATCAATCATTTGCAGAATCTATTAACATTTGATTTCTTTTCAATCAAAGATTTTCAATAATTATCTTGTGTTGATTTAAACAAATTATTAATAGAAACATCATTTCATTCTTGTGTTCTTGTATCATGATCAATGTATACAGAGCATATGTAATCAACTTTTAATCAGAAGTTTCATCATATGATCAAATTGACTTTGATTTTGACAATGATATTGACTGAATATCAAAGCGTTCACATAGCTCTGACATCAAAGATTCATCAATGAAAGTCATGTTAATGACTTCAGTATTTATCAGAGTGAGAAATCTGAATATTTTTTCTAAACTATTCAAGATGACATCAACAATGAACAACTTGAAATCAAATGAATCATCAAATATGCTGATGAAGCAAAATATGAGTATATCATTCTCAATCATTACTTTGATGAAGACAAGTCATTTTTTGAATTTGCTGTGATTTTGTATATCTGAGTTGATTCAAGACAATCATGTGCTCTATGTTTTGACTTTTTGCATTTGAAGCAAAGTTTTTTTTTTAAACAACTTCTTTCTAGCAGAATCAACGTTCAATATTCTGAGTTTCTTTCATGCAAAGATTGAAGCTGAGATTGCAGTAGTGATCATTGTTGTTAGAATCATGTCTAGAGCAAGTCATAAAAATACAGATAAATGAAGAGTAAATCAGATAAACGAGAATTCAAAGCTAAAGAGCAAGATCTACAAGATGCAAAAACTATATGTACAGAGAGAAGAAAAGCGCTAAGCTTGATAAAGTCTTAGACTCGCTCAAAGAACATGTGTTTCAGTAGAAGACTGAGCACGCTCGTAACATTATCTTCTTTCTCTTCAGTCAAGCAATGATCTCATTGCTTCAATCAGCTTCTTTCTTTCTTGTTTGTTTCATTATCGTTCTATTTAAGTGTTTCAAGCTCATTTCATTGAGTGTTTCAAGCTTATTTCATCAGATGTTTCAAGTTTATTTCTTCTTGACATAAAGTGTTTCAAGCTCATCAGACGTTTCAAGTCTATTTCTTCTTGTCAAATGTCATTGAAGCAAACTCACTTCTGATTCATGTTTACTACATAGTAGAGCTTGTTTCTTTCATGTCATTGAAGCAAACTCACTATCGATTCATGTCTTTCAAGCAAACTTATTATCGAGTGATGAGTTCAATCAATGAAATCAATTGTTGTCTTTTGATTCATATCTGCAACGCTTGCACTTGCAGAACTTATTTCATTTATGTTTATTGCATTTGATAGAGTTTGTCTTCTGTTCAATGACTGACTCAATTAAAAGATCAACTATCGACTTATCATTATAGCAAACTCACTTCAAGTGACGAGCTTGACAACAAGATCAATCATTATCTGTCTTTATAACAAACTCACTTCTGATCAATTGAGTCTGATCAATCGAGAATTGATTCATGTCTTTGTAGCAGACTCACTATTGAACGTGTCATTGAAGCAAACTCACTATTCTTGTCATTTAAGCAGACTCTTTCTATTCAGCTTCAAATATTCAACAATGAATGAGTTTCAGCTCATATTTTTGTGATTTCAGATATATAATATATGTTTCATTCTCTGTCTTAAAACATATAATGTATGTTTCATTCTGTTCTCAGTACATATCATCTTGTTGAGATCGTATCAATGATCACTCAATCTAAGAAGCTCAGAGCTGATATGTATGTAATTGTTATTTAAAGATAGTAATAACAGAACATTAAGTGTACAGAAGAGAAGAGAAAACAGACTCTTCTAATATACTCAATGATCTTCGACTGCGCTAAACTCAATTGATAAATGTGATGAAGAAGATGAAGACAAAGAAGTGAAGGAAAAAGATGACGAGATAGATGAAGAGATAGATGACGAAGTAGTCATGAGAACGCGCGATGCGAAACTCAACTAGGCTTAGCGTCATGACTGATTCTATAGAGTTAGAATTAGTGCTGATCGAGTCGAGCACGTTCGTAACATTATTTCTTTCTCTGAACATTCATGTTCGCATGAATAGAAAAGAAAATAAAAGCAAAAAACAATTCATTGACTCATTGATTTAGTCAAGCAACTCATCGCTTTTCAATTTAGTGCGACTTATTCAAGTATAGCTTGTGAAATTCATTCAGAACTTCTTTCGAGTCATCGAATTTTTCTTTATCTGCATAGTATCATTCGTTATCGCGATCTAGTTCATTTCATTTGATCTTGTATTGTAGTCGATCTCTATATCGCCTGAAATTCAGTATATCTTCTACCTTTCAGTGCTTCTCATTCTCAATGACTAGAGATCTAGAGAGCTTCGCATGTTGACTCGATAGAGAGTCATTGAGGTAGAATTGCAGAATCTTTAGACTGAACACTGAGTGTATATGTCTCATGCTTGTAGATAGCTGAAGACGATAGAAGATTTCAACTTTGACTGTAATAAAGTAGAGTTCGAGTTGCTTGTCTTCTAGATCTTTGCATGATCTAGTCGTTTTTATGTTTTCGAAGGCTAATCAGACTTGATCATCTACTTCATAGATGACGTTTCTTCTATGTTTGTTCATCTGAGCTTCAGTGATCTGCTTGATCTTTTCTAGTTGTTGTCGATCGAAGGTCAGAAGCTTCTTCATTCAAATGACTATGTCGTCAATCTTTCTAGTCTCAATACGTTGACGAGTGATTTCATAATCAGTTGTATCTGAATCGAAACTCATTCGAAGATGAAAGTCTTTATTGAAGTAGAAAGAGCTCATTACAATGACTGAGAAGATGTTAGAATTGTCACTGAACTCAATCATTGATAGTCATTTGACTCAGTCATTCTGCATGTAATTGCAGTAGATTCGAAGTTCGCGTTCAACGTTCTGATTGACTCGTTTCGATTGTTCATCAGTTTCTGAGTGATAGATCGTAGATAGATTGATCTTGATCTTTAGTCATTTGCATAGACTTTGTCACATGATTGATACGAACTGAGAGTCTCGATTCGAAACGATAGAACTAGATAGCTCATGAAGTCAATAGACGTTTCACAGCATGATTCATATCGTTTCTTCGATTGAGATGTCTTCATCGTCTCAATGACAGAGAACATAGTGATGATCTTTGAAAAGACGACATATGATGATGCAGATAGCATTATAGCCTTCAGATAGAGATAGTTCAGTGATGAAGTTCATAGCTATGTCTTGTCAGCGCTGTTGAGAGATAGATAGAGACTGAAGAAGATCATTTGTATCATCTTTGAAGATCTTGCTTCGTTGACAGGCATGACAGTTTCGAATGTATTGTCTAATAGTTGCTTGATGATCTGATCAATAGTAGAATCGTTGAACTAGATCAATCATTCGTCTTATGTCGAAATGTGAGATTGATGATTGATCGTGAATTTTCTGCAGTAACTCGGTATAAAGTTTCTTCGAAACTCATAGTAGACTCTTTTTGAATAGAACATCATTCACGATCTGACAGTTTTTTAGCTTGATCTCATGCAGAGTCAGCTCATCTTTGACTATGACTTGTCGATACTCGATGCATAGCTCATCAGTCTGATTGGCTAGACGTATGCGTTGATAGAGATTAGTCTCATATTGAGATGTGCTGAATATGAGTAGAACGTCAAGTTTGCTTGAAACAACGTTTATTCTATTCGAGATCAATATGATCTGAAAACGTTCATCACG
>JAABUU010000926.1_pt1 | contig 57122 bp, 59 predicted proteins | sample 5559301 | NCBI WGS metagenome assembly JAABUU01 (sample SAMN10711884, study PRJNA513360) | rock metagenome | isolation source: Antarctica rocks | place: Antarctica: Victoria Land, Richard Nunatak white
GACGGCAGATCGGTCTCGTCCTGCTCATGGAGAACGCCGACTCGATCCGCAGCGTCGAGGAGGTGGGCTTCTGGTACGCGCAGGGCGTGCGCCTGATCGGGCCGGCCTGGCACACCAACCGCTATACTGGGAGTACGCTCAATCCCGGACCATTGACCGCCCTCGGCCGCGACCTTCTAACGATGATGCAGCGCTATGGCATCATGCTTGATCTCAGCCACATGGCGGAAGAGGCGTGCGTGGAGGCGCTTGACCGCTACGAGGGACCCATTGTGGCGACCCACGCGAACCCGCGGCGCCTGGTACCCATGCCGCGTCTGTTGTCCGACACCATGATCCGCCGTGTGGCCGCGCGTGACGGCGTCATCGGCGTCATGCCCTTGAATTGGGCGCTGGACCCAGCGTGGCGCTCGAAGGCGAAAGAGGACATGCACATCGAGACGGTCGTGGACGCGATCGAGATCGTTTGCCAACTGGCCGGAGACGCACGACACGTCGGTCTTGGGACCGACTTCGACGGGGGACAAGGGGCGGCGGATGCGCCGGCTGAACTCGACACAATCGCCGATTTGCCTCGATTGGTGGAGGCATTGACGCGCCGCGGCTACGCCGACGAGGCCGTGACGGCGATCATGGGCGGCAATTGGCTGCGTGTGCTACGCCGCGCGCTCCCCGAAGACGCGTCATAGCCGTCGCCTGTCCGTGTCTCCGTCCGCCGTGAAGGAGCTTACCGTACAAACCTGTTCCAATGATAGCGGAACCCCTGTTTCAACAACATAATCAGGTAGCCGTTTTGCGGCTTTAGATGACGGAGGGCGGAGGGGATGGCGCGACGGACACCCCAGGGGATGGATGTGACAGGGGCGACGGCGATCCGGACGGCGCCGGCGCCGCACGCGCCCGGCACATCGGAGCGCGCTGTGCCCGCCGCCTTGGTGATTGACGACGCACTGGCCATCCTCGACGGAGGCGCAGGTGAACTGCAGCCGCTGCGCGACCCGGTGGATGCGTACCTCGACTCGCTCGCCCCGCGCAGCCAGCAGGCCGTGCGTGAACGCCTGCGCGCCGTGGCGCGCATCGCCGGCGTCCCGCCCGACGAGATGCCGTGGCACCGCCTGCGGGCACCGCACGTCGAGCATATCCGCAACCACCTGGTCCGCGCCGGCAAGGCGCCGGCCTCGGTCAATCTGACGCTGGCCGCGCTGCGTGGCGTGCTGCGCCAGGCCCGCACCTATAACCTACTCACCGCGGAGGAGTACCGCCAGATCGCCGAGGTCAAGCCGGCGCGGGGCTCCCGGCTGCCGGCCGGCCGTGACGTCTCCATGAAGGAACTGCGCGCCCTGGTCGCGGCGTGCCAGGAGGACGACACGCCAGCCGGCGTCCGCGACGCCGCCATCCTCGCCGTGCTCTACGTCGGCGGCCTGCGCCGCGCCGAGTTGGCCGCGCTCGCGCTCGCTGACTACACCCGCCGCCCGCCGACCCTGCGCATCCGCGAGGGGAAGGGCAACAAGGAGCGCCTGGTCCCGCTCACCGCCGACGCGGCCGCGGCGCTGGACGCCTGGCTCGCGCTGCGCGGCGACCGGACTGGCTATCTCTTCGTCCCGATCAACAAGGGCGGCCGCGTCGGGGGCAACGAGGCGAGCCCGACCGATCGGCGGGGCCGGCGCCGGCCGGCGTATCCCGTCGGCGACGTGGGCCTGACGCCGCAGGCGATCTACGGCACGCTGGCCAAGCGCGCCGGGGAGGCCGGCATCGACCCGCTCTCGCCCCATGACCTGCGGCGGACCTTCGTCGGCGATCTGCTCGACGCCGGCGTTGATCTGTCCGGGGCGCAGGCCCTCGCGGGGCACGCCAGCCCCGTCACGACCGCGCGGTACGACCGCCGCGGCGAGGCGACCAAGCGCGCCAACGTCGAACGACTCCACTTCCCGTACAGAGGGGACACACCGCGACAAGGGTAAGGGGATCACGACACCCCCGCACAGATGAGTACAGGGAGGAGACACAGCATGAGTAAGATTGTCGCCATCGCCAACCACAAGGGCGGCAGTGCGAAGACGGTGACCACCTGGTCTATCGGCGCGCTCCTGGCCCAGCGCGGCCTGCGCGTGCTCTTGGTCGATTTCGACCCGCAGGGCTCGCTCACGTTGGCCACCGGCGTCCCGGCCGACGACGGCGCGCCGTCGATCTGGACGGCCATACAGCCGCTGCTGGAAACCGGCGCCGGCAGCGATCTGGCCCCACTGATCCGGCCCTTGGAGCCGGCAGGGCTCGATCTCCTGCCGTCGAGCCTGGAACTGGCCGCGGCGGACCTGGCGCTGCTGCATGCCGAGCGGCGCGAATATGTGCTCGCCGACGTGCTCGCCCCGGCCGCCGCCTGCTATGACGTGATCCTGATCGACTGCCAGCCGGCGCTCAGCCTGCTGGTCATCAACGCGCTGACCGCCGCGGACGCGGTCGTGATCCCCGTCCCGCCGGACTACCTCGGCGTCGGCGGTCTCTCACTGTTCCTGCGCACCATCGACCGTGTCCGGACGCGCCGGGTCAACCCGAACCTACGCATCACGGGGTTGATCGCCACGCTCACCCGGCCGCGCACCACGCACGACCGCGAGTACATGCCCCAACTGGAGCGCCAGGCGCAGGCGCGCGGGCTGACCATCCTGGGGCAGGTGCCCTACGTCGAGGCGGCGCGCAACGCGGTGGCGGCCGGGGTCCCCCCCCCGCTCTACGATCGGCGCAGCCCCGCGACGCAGGCCTACGAGGAGTTGACCGACCGGCTCATGGCGGCGTGGGGCCTCGCGGCGCCGACGCCGGCGGCCGCGACCGCGGAGGTTGTGGAGGTGGCGCATGGCTAGCCGAACCGGTCAGCCCGTGCGGCGCTCGCTCGACGCGCTGTTCGGCGCGCCCCCCGTCGGCGGCGCGCCGGCCGCGCCCGTGCAGATAGACGTGGCGCGGCTTTCCCCCAACCCGTTCCAGCCGCGGACGGAGTTCGACCCCGCGACGCTCGCGGAGCTGGGCCGGTCGTTCGCGCGGCACGGCGTGCTCCAGTCCCTGCTCGTGCGGCGCACATCCAGCCAGCGGGGCGCTGCGGACACCTACCAGATCGCGGCCGGCGAGCGCCGCTGGCGCGCAGCCCAACTCGCCGGACTAGCCACGGTGCCGTGCGACGTGCGCGACCTCGACGACGACGCGATGGAGGAGATCGCCTTAACGGAGAACATCCAGCGCGAAGACCTCACGGATATCGAGCTGGCCTACGCGCTCAAGCGCATGCTGGAACGCCACTCCGACCTGTCGCGGCGCGCCCTCTCCGAGAGCCTGGGCAAGGCCCACAACTACGCGGACAACAAGCTCAAGCTGATCGGGGACCCGCGCATCGAAGCGGCCGTGCGGGACGGGATGCTTGGCCCGACCGTCGCGATGGAGATCGCTGACCTGGACGACGAGGGGGCGCGCGCGGCCCTGCTGGCGCGCGCGGCGGCCGGTGAGCGCATCCGGGTCAGGGACGTGCAGGCGCGACGCCCGCGTCTGGAGGCCGCGCCCCCCGCGGCGGACCATCCGGCGACGCCCGCGCCTCCAATCGTCCCCCTACGAGGCGTTGAGGGCGCCGCTGAGGGGCGCGACGGGGCGACAAGGCCAACCGTGCATGTGCCTCAGGGGCTACCCGTTACGCCCACGCAGACAGCCTCGACCGATCCGCCAAGCACGGTGCGACGGCCCGTCGCGCAGCCTGGCGACGGCGCCGACCAGGAGGAGGGGTGGGGCGGCGACAATAACCTCCCGCTGTCGCGGGCAGACCGTGAGCGCCTGGCCGCCGAGCGCGCCGAGGTACGGGCGGCCGCCGCGGCGCCAATGAGCGACACGCCGACGGTGCGCCTGCACCAACTGCGCATTATCCAACTCCGGGAAGGCCGCGACGGCGATCCGCGGCAGCTCGACGAGGCCGACCACGCCACGGTGCTGCGCATCCTGCGCGCTGACCTGGCCTGGCTGGAGGACATCGAGCGGAAGGCGGCCCGATGAGCGACGTGACGCATCCCGAGGGATACGACGCGCTCTTGGGTGAGGTGCGCGGGCTGCTGCAGGCGGCCCGCAACCGTGCCTACCAGGCCGTCGACAACATTAAGGTCCAGGCGTACTGGCAGGTCGGCGAGCGCATCGTCCGGGCCGAGTTGGAGCACAAGGAGCGGGCGGACTACGGCGCGCGCGTCGTCGAGCAGCTCGCGCGGGATCTCAAGATGACACGGCAGATGCTCGCGCGCATCGTGCGCTTCTACCGCGCCTACCCGATCGTCGCCGCGCTCAACACGCAGATCGCCTGGAGCCATTACGAGGTCTTGGCCACGATCGAGGATCGCGCCGAACGGGAGTTCTACGAGGCGGAGGTCGCCCGCAACGCCTGGAGTGTGCGCCAACTCGACGAGCAGATCAAGGGCGGCCTCTACACGCGCGCCCTACAGGGGCCGCGGCCAGTCGTGGTCGCGTCGCCGGTGGCGCCGGCGCTGCGGCCGGAGGACGCCTTCCGCACCCTCTACAGCTTCACGGTGCCAGGGCTACCGGCTGGCTTCGATGAGGCCCAGCTGGAGGGTGCCCTGCTGGCCACCTTCCAACGCTTCCTGGAAGAACTGGGGCCTGGGTTCTACGTCCGCAAGAGCCAGCAGACGATCGTCATCGACGGCCAGTACCACAGCGTAGACTTGGAGCTTTATAACCGCGACATCCCGGCGACCGTGCTGTGTGATTTGAAGCTCGGTCCGTTCAGGGATGCCTACGTCGGCCAGATGAACAAGTACGTCTCGTATTACCGCGAACGCGTGCCGCGCCACGCGTGGGAGAAGCCGACGATCGGCCTGGTCGTGTGCGAGAGCGCCGGCCGCGACGAGGTGCGCTACGCGCTGGCCGGCCTGGAAGAGCGCGTCTTCGTCGCGGAGTACCAGGTCCGTCTACCGACCGAGCAGACGATCAAGGAGCGCCTGGAAGCGCTAGCCGACCGGGAGCTATGACCGCGGGGGAGCGAACCACGAACCACGCGGCCGTGCGATTGTAACCACGCCGTGGTTACAATCTGTCGACGGGGCGCCTCCATGCTATGTCACACACCGTGGAACAGTGGTGCGGCACGACGGCAACGCTGACAACGCACGCGGCGGCGCGTGTCGATTGGGTATCTTCAGAGCAGGGGAGGAGCGCCATGGACAACCAGCCCGAGGCCCGATTGATCCTGCCGATATCCCGCCAAAAGATGGCGGCGAACCGCTGGCTCGACCTCGCCTTCGATGATGATCATGAAGCCGAGCTCGGCTTCATGGCGCGCCTCCTGGTCCAAGCCACGCTGCCCCACAGCGATCCCGGTCCCGTCATGGGGTGGGGACGTCGGAACGGAACCTTAACCATGCACATGCAGCCAGGGACGGAGATGGTGCCGAACGGAGAGTTCCAGAGCATCGGCCTACCCTATGGCTCCGTCCCGCGCCTGTTAATGGCCTGGATCACCACGGACGCCATCCGGACCAAAGAGCGCGACCTGGTGCTGGGGGAGTCCCTGAGCGAGTTCATGCGTAAGCTGGGCCTGGTCCCCACGGGGGGGCGCTGGGGGAGCATCACGCGATTACGTGAGCAGATGCGCCGGCTGTTCGCCGCCACGATCGCGGTCCACTATGAGCAAGGCAACGCCGTCACCGACGCCGGCTTCCGCGTCACCGACAAGACGGTGACGTTCTGGGATCCCAAGCAGCCCGACCAGGCCGCGTTGTGGAAGTCTACCGTCACCCTGAGCGAGGGTTTCTTCAATGAGATCGTCAGCCGCCCGGTCCCGCTCGATCTAACCGTCCTGAAGGCCCTCACGCGCTCGCCCCTCTCCATCGACATCTACATCTGGCTGACCTACCGTGTGAGCTACCTGAAACGCTCGACCACAGTGCCGTGGGCGGCGCTAGAGATGCAGTTCGGGGCCGACTACAAGCGCACCGTCGATTTTCGCGCCAACTTCATCAAGGCCCTGCGAAAAGTTCTGCTCGTCTACCGCGCGCCCGTCGCCACGACACCTGAGGGGCTACTCATCGCTCCAGGCCAGCCCCACATCCCACGCCGCTCCTAGCCCTCTCCACCGATGCGGATAACCCAGTGGATAAGGGGCTATTAGGGGCACTTATCCACGCATAAACGCTCACACCCCTCTACGCATAAACGCTCACACCCCTAGCCATGGAGTTACGCATAAACGCTCACACCCGTACCTTATCCTATTTACCTATAGTTATCCTAGTAGTTATGTGTACCTGTAGTAGGCTGGCCCCGGCTGTGGAAAACTGGGCTACCACCGGATCAACGCCGCCCCCGCCGGGGCAGGGAAAGGGGGCATCGGCATCAGGAGGCGGGCACGACGCGGTACAGTGAAGACAGGAACTTGCAGGAGGGAGGGACCATGGAGCGCGAGCGGGATGGACGCGGCGCGTTGCCGCCGTACGACGACTACCTGGATATGCTGGCCTGCCAGGGACGCCGGCTCGACCCGGCGGTGTGGGACGATCTAGTGGACCGCCTGGCCGTCCATGACGTGACGCACCTCGGCGGCGGGAGCGCGGACTATGGCCGCCCGTCGCCCTACCACAAGCCGGCCGACGTCGATCTGCGCCTGCTGATCCTGGACGTGGCGCGCGCGCCGGAGCCACGCCTGCGCGACGCGCTCATTGCTCTGTTGTTGCGCCATCCCGAGGACGCGGCCTCCGTCCGCGAGGTGATGGATGTGCTACCGACAGATAGCCCGGCGCGGATGAGCCTCCTGGCGCGGCTGCTTGCCGCGGCCGCGTTGCAGCGGGAGCACGCGACGACGTGGGCGCGCGCGCTGCCCGGCGACGCGGCAATCGACGTTGGCGATCTCGTCGCGGCCTATGACCTGCCCTCGCCAGAGGAGGAGGGCGGGCGGCTGTTGCTCGCGGCGGCGCAGCGCCTCGTGCGGGGACGCCTGCGGACGGTCGACTACGTGGACGGCTGGGAGGACGTGGCTCGGCACGCCCTGCGCGAGTTGCTGGGCGTCGCGGCCTTCGAGCAGGTCATGGTCGGAGCGAGGGGGTAGGTCGTGTCGTTATACGATCCCGTCACGCCCGCGCGGTTGGAGCAGTTTTTGACCCGGCTGGGCCGCGAGTATCGGGAGCAGGGCAGCGTCTACCTGGTCGGAGGGACGGGCCTGCTCTATCAGCAACTCAAGGGCTTGACCAAGGACGTGGATCTCACGACGCGCGTCCTGCCGGCGTCCCAGGATCGCTTCGGCGAGGTCGTGCGCCGGCTCGGCCGCGAACTGAACATGGCCATCGAGGTGGTGTCGCCGGCTGACTTCATCCCCCTCCCGCGCGGCGCCGAGGAGCGCCACCGCTACCTGGGTCGCCAGGGGAGCCTCGACCTGTACGCCTTTGATCCGGTCTCGACCGCGCTGGCCAAGATCGCCCGTGGGCGCGCCGGCGACTACGCCGATGTCCGCGCCCTCGTCGAGGCGGGCCAGATCAGCGGCACCCAGCTTACGGTGGCGCTGGAGGAAATCCTGCCGCGCGTCGCCGCTGGCGAGGCGCTCAAGATCACGCCGGATGCGTTCCGCACGCACATGACCGAGTTCCTGGAGTCACTGCCCGCGCAGGAGCGCGCGCTCGACGCCGTGCCACATAATGTGGCAGGGCCGCATCCCCCGTCGCCGGACCCAGGCGACGCGCTTGCTGCGGAGTTCCGGCGGCGGGTCGACGACGTGCGGGCGGCGAGCCCCCAGATCCTGCTCGACCAGGTGGACGCCGCGGCGCTCCGTGACGTAGCCCTTGCGCACCCAGAGGCGACCGCACACGCGCTCCGCGAGACCTTGCTGGACGGGAGCGTGGCCCTCGACGCGGGGACCATCGCCGACGCGGATCGCTACGCCGACGCGACGGTGGCGCGCGCCCTTCTTGATCCAGAGGTGCGCCAGGCGCGCGGCGCGCACCAGCGCGACCGGGGTGGGGGACATGGACGCTAGGCTCTGGGTAGTGGGTCCATCGTCTGGAACACGATCAGTGGCGCGGCCGCCCCAAGGGCGGCGCCGGCGAGGGCCTGGGCGGGCGTGTGATGGTCGAGCACATACCGGGACCAGGCGACGAGCGGGATCAAGCCCACGAGCGGGAGCGCCCGTTTGCCATAAATCAACGTGAGCACGGTCGCGGTGCCGGCGGTCCCCACGAGGTGCATCGACATCTTCCAGACCGTCGTCACGCCGGTGATGACCACGATCGCGCCGGCGACGGAGATGACGACGGCGATGATGAGCCGGGGGGCGTGTAGACAGCGCAAGAGGGCGTAGGTCACGCCAAGCGTGCCGATCTGCGCCGCGTAGGGGATCAGCCGCTCCTGGCGCACCGTTATCTCCGGGTCGGAGAGTCGGCCCGTGCGCAGCCCCCAGCGGATATGGATGAAGGGGGCCAGGGTGATGAGGCCGCAGGACAGCGCCCACCAGCGCATGCGGTCGGGCCAGCGTGGCGTCGCCTTGCAGGCCACGGCCAGGAAGCACGGGGGGCACAGCACCATCGGATTGGCGAGCGCGGACACGACCTTGGCACCGCGCCAGGCGGCCTCGGACATAGACGCCGGTCGCCTCTGCCACGCGGGGGTCTCGCGCCGTGGCCGCCGAGGCGCGCCGCCCTGTCCCGACACTCCGAACATTACTCGTCCCTCCGTTTGTAGTCCTCTAAGGCTTGTGCGACAATCTCCCCCAACTCGTGATGCCAAGGCTCGAACTCGAACTCGTCCGGCGCGTCCAGCTCGGCGAGCAGACCGCCTCCCCCGACCGCCAGGAACGCCACTTTGTATACATCGTCGAAGAAATACGATCCATCGGCCTGCATCAAGTAGTATTCGGCCATGCCGCGCTGCTCCTGCTGGTCCTCCAGCTCGTCGTCGTCGTAGAAGGGCGTCTCCATCACGTTGTCATAGCTCAGGGTGATGATGCGGATGGCCTCGCGCGCGATCTTGCGGCGCTCCGGCGAGATGCCGCGTGCCGTGCAGGCCGTCGCGACGGCCTCGACCGCGGCGCCGGCCGCGTAGTCCTGGCGCACACGCAGTAGGCGGTCGTCGATGGCGATGGCCAGGTTGACGATGTGCGCGTGCCGCCGTTCTTGCCGCTCCGACTCGCGCCGCATCAACTCGAGGGTACGTCCAGTGGGGGTGTGTGGCTCGATGGCGGACCAGGCTCGCCGCGCGATGGCCGGCCACAAGCGCCGGCCGAACAGGAGGCCCAGGACCGTGGCGAGTGCGGCCACGGTCGTCCCGACCATGATCGGGATCGTGAAGGCCGTCACGGTCGACGACCCCCGCCCCATCGCGCTCGCGGTCGCTTGGAGCACCACGAGCGGGCTGTAGAGGACCCCACCGACGGCGATCATGCTGATCCCCAGCGCCGTCAGCCGCTCGCGCAGGGGACGGCTTGGCCCCAGGGACGGCGCATACCCGTCCAGGCAACAGAGCGCGGAGTAGAGGATGCTGATCGTGAGGAGCGCGTAGGTGACGAGGAGCTGCGGCGGCCGACCGTAGTAGTGGTCGTACCAGAGATGGGTCAGGTTATAGGGCACGGTGCGCTCGTCGAACGCCCACAGCAGCGCGTGCAGTCCGATGAGTCCCAGGCCGATGCCGAGCACGATGCGGCGTCGCCGCGGACACCCACCGCGCAGGCGGCTCGTGAACCGGAATTGCAACAGGAAGGTGAGCGGGATGAAGCTGTCGGTGACGATGTGGCCGAGCCCGGGCACATGCGTCAAGCGATCGAAGGTCAGGGCGTTCGACGTCGGCCAGATGAGGATGCCTGCGGCCGCGGTGAGGAGGCTGAGGGCGTGGAGCAGGTGGCGGCGCCCCCTCTTCTGCAGGACGCGGATCGCCATGATGACCAGCCCCACGGCCGCGGCTGCAAAGAGGACACCCAGCATGGCTACAGGCCCAGGTCGCCGTAGAACTCGCCGACCTCCGAGAGCGCATCGTCCGTGGCGTCTGCCACATTATGTGGCACATCGGCCGGGAGCGCGGGTGCTGACGCGCGGAGCGAGAGCGCGGTGAGGGCCATGGCCAGCGCTTCGGCGTCCAACTCGAACGGCAGGCTGTACCGCTGGCGCCGGAATGATGCGCGGAACAGCGGGGGGCCGCTCGCCGGCGTCGGGTTGAGCAGCGCCAGCGTTTCGGCGATCTGCTCGGGGGTTGAGATCGGGACGTGGCCCAGGATGATGTGCGCGGCCTCGTGATAGAGGATGCGGGCGAAAGTTTGGGGCGAGACATCGGGCTCGTAGAACACCAGGTACTCCGTCTCACCGATGCGCAGACAGAAACCATTGGCGCTCCCGAGCATGGGGAACGGCACGAGCTGGATGGTGAGCCCGCGGCGCGCGGCCAGTCTCCTGACGAACACCGTGGGCTGGAAAGGCGGCGCCAGAGAGAGTTGGACGGTGAGCTCACGGGCCAGGTTGGTCATGGCGCGTGTCCTGGTCATCCGACCTCCCGCGATAGGGTCACTGATTAGGGTCACTGGGGGATGTCCGTGCCCTCGTCACGATAGGGAGCGTCCCTGCCCCCATTGTTGGTAGGGGCCAGCTCCGGCGCCGCGCCCCCCTCCGTCTTGATCCGGCCCACTAGACCCTGGGCGTGATGCATCATGTGCAAGACCAGTTCCCACTCCTCGCGGCCCATGTGCGCGGCGCGCAGCGCCAGCTCCTGGACCATCGGGTTGCGCAGGGCGTCCCGCAGTTCCGGGGTGATGTCGCCCTGCGCAAGCTCGTCCGGGATGTGCTCGGCGGTGAAAAACGAGATCGGGACCTTCCAGAAGTCGGCCAGGATCTGGAGCTTCGCGCCCGAGGGCGTGGGCGCGCCCCCCCGGCGGAGCAGGCTCAGGTAGGACTGCGAAAGCTTCCGACCGGTCCCCTCGTGGACTTCGCGCAGAGTGTAGGGCGTCCCGCGCGGGGGGCGGCGCGTGTTCCATAAATAGTTCAGACGGTCGCTGAAGCTCGGTAAGCGTTGATCGGCGGGGGGCTGAGGGTCAGTCGTCATTCGTCATTTGACACCTTTTGAGGCACGCGGTATTATAAGGCCATTCTTACAGTATGCTGCAAGGGATGCAGTATACTGCAAAGAAACCGCCGGGCCGCATGACCGCGCATTGTGGCATGCCTACCTTACACCGTATCAGTCAGGAGCGTGTCGCGGCAAGACGCAAGCCAAATGTCGGCTAACCGCCCGTTCGTGCGGACGGGGGACGCGCGCCACGTTACCGATCGTCGCCCCGTCTGCACGAGTAAATGAAGGGGACGGGTAGGAAAGGGGGGCGCGCGCCAAGGAGTGTGACATGGCTCCACCGGTGGGGCTACAGGTAAGCCGTCGTAAGGAGGCGTTGGACGATGACACACCATGCGTGAATCCGCAGAGCACTACCGGGCCAGGGTGCGCCATGCCTCGAGTGTGTCGATCCGGGCCGGCGCTGCCGTGGTCATCCTGGCCAGCATCGTCGAGGCCTACCTGGGCCTGGTCGGGACCGTTGAGGGCACCGCGGGAGTGGGGGCCGTCGTCGGCCTGGTCGGCGTCGGGATCACGGGCGCCATCAGTTTCGGCGCCACGGTGTTTGCCCTATACACCCACCTGATTGACCCCCGCCACGCGGGGACCACGAAGTAGCAGGCTGAGAAAGGATAGAGGAGACAGATGGACCAATTCGTATCCGCTGTGACGGACGTCGCGGACAAGCTTCTGCCCCTGGCGATCAGCCTGGGCGTGATCGGCGTCGTCGTCGGCCTGGCCATGAGCGTCATCGGGTATCGGCACGGGTCCGACGTGATGCGGACGTCGGTCATCGGCATGATCGTGGTGCTGGGTATCACCGCGCTGGGCAATTACTTCAAGTCCAAGCTGGCGCCGCCCGCCGCCCACTAGCCCGCGCGCGACCATCGAGGGGGAGCAGCCGCGATGCGCTGCTCCCCCTGTGGTATCTATGGAAATCGATGGAGGCCTCATGCATGCCCAGCGAGTCCGATCAGCAGAACTTCCTCGCGCGCCGCGTGCTCAATCGTCGGCCCCGCTACTACAACCTGACCGTCCCGCAGGTGGGCGCGATCACGAGCGCCCTGGCGATCGGCGCCGCGCTCTGGTGGCTCCTGGGCGTGCTGCCCCTGTTCGCCGGCGCGGACCTGATCCTGTTCGCGGTCCGGCTGTTGGGGCCGGGCGCCGTGGCCGGCGCGCTCGCCGTGCTCTTTTACGCGCTCGCCGACGACCTGCGCGAGCCCATCTTGCGCCAGGCGCTTATCTTCGCCCTCGGCCGCGCCCTGCGACGCCACACCTACCGGAAGGACACCGCTGATGCTCACACGCCTCGACGAGCCGGCCGAGAACGCCCCGCTGGCGCCAGCGGAACCGGCGGAGCCGACGGAGCACCCGGACGCGTCGCGCGCGTCGGAGGGGCCGATGTCGCGCGCGCCCGCGCCGTCTTTACGGCCGGGGCGTCCGCCGCTCGTGCTGCCCTTTCGCCGGAGGGGCTTGCCAAACGGCTTCCCCGCCGGCGATCCCGCGACCGCCGCGACTGATGGGGCGCCTGGTGGACACAGTAACGCCCCGCGCCGCCGCGCCGCCAAAGACGCCGCGACGGCGGCCAAGGAGGCGGTCAGGCGCCGCGCGGCCCTCTATCGGTCGCTGCCGCTCCCGCTCCCGCGGGGCGAGGGCCGCTTCACGGTCGAGGAGGACGGCACGCTCATCTACCCGGACGGCAGCTGCTACGCCGTCGTCGGCGTCAGCCTGATCAACTTGTTCAGCATGGGGCAGGCCGAGCAGAACCGGCTCGCCTATCTGTGGAGTCAGCTCGTCAACAACCTCGTCCCCGGCCAGGTCTTGCAGGTGATCGTCGAGAGTAATCCGCTCCCCGCGACCGAGGTCCTGGGCGCGGCCTCGGGCCTGATCACGACCAGGAACGCGGCGCTGGGGACCATCGGCGGGTGGTCGCTTGACCGGCTGCGGACCGAACTGACGCACCGGCACGTCCCCGCGCTCTCGGGCGCCCTGCTCGTCGGGCCGGCCCCCCAGGTCAAGATCGGGCTGGCGGCCGGGGTCGAGGGCGTGAAGCGCGCGGCCGGCCTGGCGGCGACGACGGCCGAGCCTGACCGGATCGCGCTCGACACCGCGGTGGACGACGTGCTCCACCAGTGCGGCGGCATGGAGATCCCGGCCAGCCGCCTGCGCCGCGATGACGTCCTCGCCCTGCTCTGGCGCACCATCAACCCCGGCCTGCGCGAGCCGCCGACCCTGGGCGCGGCCGAGGACCTAGCGCTGGCGCTAGCTCCCGCGTCCTGGTCCGAGGGTTACGAGCAGGTACGCACCGGCGACACGTACACGCGCTCGTTCTACCTGCGCAACATCCCCGAGAAGACCTCGCCGGGGAGCTGGCTCACCGACGTGATCTCGCTCGACTGCCAGCTGCGTCTGTCGTGGCACATCGAGGGGACCGACCGCTTCAAGATCAGGAAGGGCCTGCTGCGCAAGCGCAAGGCCGCGGCCGGGATGCTCACCGCGCAGGCCCAGCGGAACCCCCTGTTGCTCAACCTCGACTCGCAGAGCGACACCTACCAGGCCGAGGTGGAGGCCGAGGCGCTGTCCGACCCGTCCGTGGGCGTGGCCCGGATGACCCTCGTCGTTACCCTCCAATCGGACGACCCCGCGGCGCTGGCCCAGGCGGCGCGCCGCGCGGCCGGCGTGATGCGCATCCGCTGGACCGAGGGCGTGGGCCGCGGCGCGGGCATCCAGGCCGCCCTGTGGCGCGCCAGCCTGCCCCTGGCCCAGAACACCGCGCGCCGGCGCGCCCGGCTGGCCCGCACGGAGGTCATCGGCAACGGGTACCCGTACATCTCCCACTCGCCGGGGATGCCACAGGGTATCCCGGTCGGCTACACCAGCAAGGGCGGCGAGTTGGTCAACATCGACCTGTCCTCGCCCACGCTGGCCAATGGCGTGGTCAACGTCGTCGGCGTGGTGCATAGCGGCAAGACCTACCTCTCGCAGCTCTTCGCCGAGTGGACGCTCTTCCGGCGCGGGCGCGTTACGGTCGTCGACCAGGGCGCAGGCTACAAGACGCTGTGCGACCTGGTGGGCGGCGTCTACGTCGCCCCGGCCAAGGAGGAGGCGCCCCGGACCATCAACATCTGGGACTACACCAGCCCCGAGGAGAAGCGCGGCAAGGTGAGCTTCCTCAAGGCCGCGCACGAAATCATGCTGACCCGGCCGGGCGAGCGCCTGACGCAGCGCGAACTCTCCGTGCTGGATCAGGCGATCCGGCACGTCTACGCCCAGCATCCCGACGGCTCGATCCCGCTGGAGCGCGAACTGGTCGCCTATCTGAAGGAGCAGAGCGACCGCAAGGGCCTCACGGCCGTGGAGCGCGACCTGCTGCGTAACATGTACGAAACGTTGCAGCAGTACGTCGGCACGGGCGAGTACGCCTATATCGTGGACCGCCCGACCTCGGTGGACGTGGAAACCGAGTTGCTGGTGTTCGACCTGGAGAAGTTGCCCGCCGGCATGTACGCCCTGATGATGCTGACCATCGTCGACACCGCTTCCCGTCGCGCCGAGAACACGTTCCATGGTCGGCGCGACGTTGCGGCCGAGATGTTGATCGTCGACGAGGGCTGGTGGGTCGCCAAGTACAGCACGGCCGGCGAATGGCTCGACAAGTTGGCGCGGCGCGCGCGGCACATCGGCTTGCTGTTCATCTTCATCACACAGCAACTCTCCGACCTGACCGACAACGACACCGCCGCAGCGCTCTTTAACGCTAGCTCGATCAAGTGCATGTTCAAGCAGTCGGACGTGCGCACGACGAGCGGCAAGGACGTGATCGAATGGCTGGCCAGCGCGCTCCAAATCTCGACCGACGAGGCGCGCAAGCTGACCACGTTGCGGTCGGGGCAGATGATGTTGTTCCGCACCTCGCTCACCGAGAACACCAAGCGCGGCATCGTGGACGTGCGCGCGAGCAAGCTCGAGTACTGGATCTTCACCTCCAAGCAGAGCGATATCCCCGTCCGCCGCGCGGCGATCGCCGCGGCCGAGGGGGACACCATGCAGGGCCTCGTCGCCCTGGCCAGCGGCCGTGAGAGGAGCGCCGCCGTATGACCGCCTCCCGCCCGACCAGGACCCGACGCGCCACTCTCGCCCGCGCGGCGCTCCTGCTGCCCCTGTTCGTCGCCCTACTCGCCCTGCCAGGGCAGGCCGGGGCCGCGACGCCGCGCGACATACCACCCCCGCCCCCGACCATCGCCGTGCCGGGCCAGACGGCCGCCGTCGGTGGTCCGGCCGTCCAGGCCTCCCATGCCTCGGTCTCGCAAGCGCAGTCGGCGGCGCCGCTCGCCCCAGCGTCGGCGCCCAATGCGCCCACGCCGCCGCCGACCGTCCCCCCACCGCCGTCGCCGACACCGCCGGCCACGCCGACCGGGACCCCGACCCTGCCGCCCAATTCAAGCGGGACCAACCTGAGCCTCTCTCCCACTCATGGCCTCACCGACACGGTGCTCGCCCTCAACGGGACCGGGTTCGGCGACAACCAAGACATCCATATCCGCTGGGACGGGCAGGGCGGCGACATGCCGGCGGCGGACGGTGCGTCGGCACCCAAGACGGACGACAACGGCCACTTCTACACCAAAGTGGCCATCCCGCGCGATGCCGCGTTGGGCGGTCATGAGATCGCCGCCACGGACGGCCATAAGATGGCCTACGCCTTGGTGCAGGTTGATCCCGCCCCCACTAACACTCCCGATAACGGGCTGTGCGTGTCGATCCTGGGCGCGACGCTGTGCATCCCGACGCCTAGCTCCATCATGTACGGTCTAGCCAACAACATCACCCACTTCTGGGGTAACGTATTCTCGGTGGTGACCGCTCCCTTCAACGCGGCCCTGACCTACAGCCCGGACCTCACGCAGCAACCCAGTCTCTCGGGCATCCGTCAGATGCAACAGCAACTCTCGACGGCTGCCGGGGGCTTATTGGTTTTCTTCCTGACCATTGGCGTGCTGGCCGGATATCTCACCGCGATCGGGCGCGGCCAGTTCCAGGCGCTGCTGGCACCCGTGGGCCGCGCGATCTTTGTGACCGGGGTTGTCGCTGGATACAGCGACATAATGAGCAAGGGGTTCGGGATAGTTGGCGCTTTCGCTGCCGGCATCAACGGCATCTCAGTAGGAGCCAGCGAGACGGGCTTTGACGCGTTGGGACATGCGTTTGGCACGATCACCGACCTGTTCACCATCATTGGCGTGGTCAAGGGGTTCGTGGTCTTCGCGGGGGTGCTCGTGAGCATCCTTGCGGTGATCATTCGCTATACGGCACTGGGCTTCCTCGACTTGCTCTACACTATTGGCCCGATCTGCCTGGTGACCTATGTCTCCCCGCAGTTCTCATTCATCGCGCGCTGGTGGTGGAGGACCTTCTTAGGACTCGCTCTGTACCCCGTGGCTTATGCCCTGGTGCTGAAGGTCATCGCCAATGTCCTGATCGTCACTACCGACGTAGGAGGGGCCGTCACGGGCGTCAGCGCGTTCGATCAGACGAACGGGATGGTCGCCGCGCTCGGCTCGTTGGGCCTTGTCCTCATGATCTACCGCGTCCCGGCGCTGGTCGGCTCCCTGGTCGGCGGCGGCGCGAGCGTGTTCGGCTCGGCGTCCAGCGCCATTACCGATGCCGGGATCGCCGCCGGCGTTTCGCTTGCGACGCGTGGGGTCGGTGACAGGCTCTTTAGGGGGAGACAGCCATGAAAGCGCCGACAAGAAAGCGCCGAGGATGGCGGGGGTGGCTCCCGTGGCGCGCCTTCGATGGCTTGGGTCTGGATTGGCGAGCCCATAGCGACACCGTGAGGGACATGAGTCCGCAAGATGTGCGGCGTAATGGCCTAATCCTGCTCGTGGTCGTCCTTGTCATCGCCACATGCGCGGGCGCACTCGCTGTGCCCCGCTTATCTCTGCTCATCGACTTGGTGGGTGCCCTGATCGTCGCCTCGGTCGTCCTATGCCTCACCGGGCAGTGGCAGGAACTGCGCCGAGGGCTCGTCGAGACCGGGCGCTGGCCGTCGGCGGACGTACAATTACACATGATACGTCAGTACGTCTTGGAGACGCTCCTGCAGGCCCAAGAGCGCCGGCGCCAGCGTCGGCTGACGGAGCGGAACCGCCGAGAGGAGGCAGAGCGATGAGCATACCAACGGCTGCCGATGCCGCACTTGCGGTCGAGCAGTGGGAGTACATGTATTACAGCGTTAAGATGGGGGACTTTAGCAGAGAGATACATACCATCAACGCCGCTGGCCGCGAGGGTTGGGAGTTGGTCAATGGCCTCCCGATCACGGGGAGCGGTGGGACGGGTTCGGTGCTGCTGCTTTTCAAGAGGCGCCGACGATGAACCGCCGGAGGGGAGGTATTCTCGTGGTCGTGGGCCTCGTGGTCCTGCTGGTGGGGGTGCTGATCGGGAGCCGCATCGCCGCATCGGGTGGCTCGGCCGCGCCGCCGACGGCGACGGTCGTTGTGCTCCCCACGGCCGCACCCATGGCGACACCCTCCCCCACCCCCGCCGCGCCTCCGCTGTCGAAGGGTTTGGGCACACGCTACTACGAGGCCGACAACGCGGCGGACACGCAGATCACCCTCCGCATGGTCGGCCGCAGTGTCGTTGCCGATGTGCAATCTAACTCGACGGGTAGCGATGTTTACACGGGGACGGTGAAAGGCGTCATGTTGACTGCGGCTGCGCCCCGCAACCCTAATCTGGATGCTCCCCACTCGCATCGCACCTTGGTCATCCGGGTCACTCAGCCGGGAGAGGCGACCGTCACCCAAAGCTACCCGAACAACAACTCCGGTGCCGGGGCCTACAGCAGGCATTTCGCCGCGATCTGCGGCAGCAAGACCGACGCCTTCCGAGGCCAGAGTTGCCAAGCACTCACGAAGCCGTGAGTCTTTTCCCCCACCGGAGGGGGGCGCGTTGATCAATGCCCGCTCGCGGGGCGGGGAAAGGAGTTGACCGATCATGCCTACCTTGGCGAGCGAACGCCCCAGCCGGCGCTGGACCCTCGCTGCCCTCGCCGGTGGCCTGACCGCGCTGCTGCCACATTATGTGGCGCCGGAGCAGGCATTCGCCGCCGTTTCAGAGAGCCGACCCCGGCCGCAACCCACGAGCCGCAGCCAGCGTGGCCGCTGGGAGTACGCGTTGTACGACCTGCAAACCTACCAGGCCACGCGCTATAACACCTTCTTCAACCAACTCGGGAACGACGGCTGGGAGTTGGTCGGGATGAGTTCCTTCACGCCGGTTGCCGGTAAAGACGGTGAGCACGTCCTGGTGACGTTCAAGCGCGCTAAATAGGCGACGTGGAGTGGAGGAGAATGACATGAGTCGCGGGGGGGACGACAGGAAAGGTTCGGGTCGTAAGGCGGGCACGCGGCCACCGCGACCCACCCCCCAGGAGATGCTCACGGAACGGGAGGAGCGGGCGACGGAGCCGTACCCGCGGCCGCAGACGGAGCGCGAGCGGGCGATCAACCGTCGCCAGGAGCGGACCGAGGAGAAGAAGGCCGATCTGCGGCGCGCGCATCCGAGCGTCCCCGAACAGCAGATGATCGGCGCGCTAGCGGTGCTCGGCGAGCGATACGGCGAGGACTATTACCACGACGCCAAGATTAAGGACGGTGATTGGTACATCACGCACGCGGACTTTGTGTGGCGGCAGGACGGATTGATCGTGGAGGTGTATGGTGGCCCCCACTATAAACCCGAGCTGGACCCCACGGGCACCCGCCAAGAGAAGGATGAGCGGATGATCGCCACCCTGCGGTCGGTGGGGTGGACGGTCCTGATCGTGTACGACTACGAGATGACGCGCGACACCTGGACAACCGTTGTCGAGACGGTGGAGCACTTTCTCAATCAGGAGCCCGCGCCGGCCGCGGGGCAGGAGGATGAGACATGACCAGTATGGACACGCAGACGGACACGCGGGAGAGCGTGACGCACGCACCGGGCTGTGTGCTGTGGCTCGACGGTAAGGCGTGGGAGAGCGGGTCGGAGCTGCGCGCGACGCAGGAGCCCGTCCCGGTGGACGCATGGATCGCGGCGACGCGGGGCAAGGGCTACGCGGTGGCCTGGACGCCCGAGGGGGCGCTTGCCGAGGGGCCGTACGCTGGAGGGGCTGTGGTTGAGGTGGACAGCGACGTGCCCGGTGACGCGGGACGCACCTACTTCGCCGTCCCGCCGGAGGCCCTGGATCGCCTGCGGGAGATCATGCCCGCACGCGACTACGAGATGGTGCGCGAGGACATCGCCAACATCGCCAACCCAGGCGCCCATGGGTACACGGTGACGCGTATCGATCCCGCCGCGTGGGAGCAGCGCCACCAGGTCGTCCCCAACGCCGCGCCGATCCCGACCGAGACGTGGGCCGCGGTCATTCAGGAGCATCGCATGCGCGTGGCGCCGCCGGTCGGCAACGCGTTGCCCGTGGATGGCCTCTACCCGGCCGGCCAGGTCGTGACGGTCGATGACGCGGCCGGCCGCAGCTACTTCGCCGCTCCGCGCGCGGCCTACTGGCTGGCCTATGACCTGGCCGACGAGAGCGAGGGGCACGACGGCCCCGATCCCAACGCGGCGCCACATAATGTGGCAGCAACGGGCGCGCTGCCGGAGCGACCCACGGTGGGCACCGACGGGTGGACCACGGCCACGGTCCTGTGGATCGATCCCGACGCCCACGAACGCGCGGGGGGGATCGTCCCGATCGCGGACCCACTCCCGGTGCGGGACTGGGTGCGGATCGTGCGCGACGAGGGGCACCGCTTCGTCGCTATCTCCCCTGCCGTCACGGCGCCTGGTGAGCCCTGGGATCTGGCGCGGGTCGTCTACCTGCTCGGACCCCACGGACGGACGGCCTTCGCCGTCCCCCCGGCCGCGCAGGTCGTGCTCCCCGATCTGTTCCCTGAGGCCGTAGATGCCGTGGGTGCCGGGCGGTCAGCGTGATGAGTATGGGTGATCGGGACAGACGGGAGGACCCCGGCGACCGCAGTGACCTTGGCGACCTCGGCGCGCTCGCGGAGTTGCGCGGGACGGTCGATGATCAGCTTCGCGCCCTGGGCGCGCCGCTGTATGAGGTGGTGACGCGGACGCGCGACGACGGGGTGGCCTACCGCCACCTCGCTCCCGGCGAGCTGCTTGGCCGCGTCGCCGACCTGCGCAGCGAGAACCGGGCGGGCACGGAGGTGTCGATCCGGCCCCTCGACGATCCCGGCCTGGTCCTGTTGCGTGGCCTGGAGCCGGCCCAGGGCGCGGCCTTGGCCCGCGACGGGTTCCCCCCGGTGCTTACGGTCAACGTGCCGCGGGAGGCCGGGGACACCACCATCGACGCCTGGGTGCGCCTGCCGCCCATGACCCCCGGACTGCGCGACGCAACGGCGCAAACGCTCGCCGCGCGCTATGGCGCCGCGGGGACCGGGGGCCGCGACGAGGCGGCCGCGCTCGGCGGCTTCGCCGGTCGGGACGGGGGGGCCGCGCGTGGTCGTCACGGCCCGGCATGATCCGCCCGCGCGCCAGGTAGCCCCCGGCGCGCAGGAGCTGCCCGGCTACGTGCTCGACAACATGGTGCTGCGTCCGGGGTTCCTTGATCAGGAGCGCGCGCGCTTCGGCCATCCTATGCTGGACCGGGGGCCGGCCGAGCCGGCGGGCCGGCCCGACGCGCGCGCTGAGGCCGGGGTCGTCGAGGGGCTGACGCCCCTGAGCCCGCGCCACCTCGCTCGCCTGGAGAGCATCCGGCGGGACGCCGAGGCGCTGCACGCGGCGTGGCGGGTGGCCAGCACGGCGGACCGCTTCGGCGACGTGCGCGCCACGTTCCAGCGCCTGGGCGTGCGCGACAGCCGCGAGGTTGACTACAAAGCGGCGCTTCAACTCGCCCGCGAGAACCCCGCGTTGACCCGTGCGGAACTGGGGGCCGCGCTTGAGCGCGGCGGCACCGGCGGTAAGCCAGAGAGGGGACGGGAGGAGGAGCGGGCGGCCTACATCGAGCGCACGGCGGACCGCGCCTTCGACATCGCGCGCCTCACGCAGCCCCATGATCGGGAGAACCGTGGCGGCGGCCGCGACCGCTAGGAGAGGAGGAGGGGGAGGTGTGCCGATGGTGACTGAACGCAGGCTATGGGTGCGGCGGACGACGGCCACGACCGTCGTGCGCGCCACGGCGGTGCTGGCGACGTGCCGACGGCGAGCGGGTCCTGCCCACGCGCGTCTGGTCGTGGCGCATTGGTTCGTGTGTTGCCGGGAGGTCGTAGCGCTATGGACATGACTGGGCCGAACGACGGGTTCGACACGCATGTGCTCGCCTACCGTCGGGAGATCCACGCGTATGAGCGCCAGCGGGGCCAGGTGGCCGACCGGTCCTGGTGCGCGTTGCTCTACATCGTCACCGCCGATCCGGACCTGTGGGCGCGCGTGGCCGGCCGGTTGGACTATGCGCGCGGCCGGGCCGACCTCGACGGGTTCGACGACGTATCGCGCGGGGAGCGGCTGCTGCTTGACGTGGCCCGCGCCTTGTTCCGCGAGGAGGGCGCGGTCGATCTGGCGGCCGTGGCCCGCCGCCTCGACGCGCGCAACTTTGCCGTGGCGATGGAGGCGGTGCGCCTCTACCGCGAGGGCCATTTGAAGGGGGACAACGTATGGATTCCGTGACGACGACCGCCGACCCGCGATCGCGCCATCTCCGGCAGCCGCCCGCTCGCAACCGCGGAGTGACGGAACCCGCGGCCCGCGCTCCTGCGTCGCTTCAGCGGAAAGGGCCGCGCGAAGCAGGATAAAGGCCGTTCCTACCCTATGATTGATTGGCTATTTTACGCTTGTTTATCGTGATTGTTTCAGTAATGCCAGAGACAACCACTAGTGGTGTTACTAGCGGTGTTCTGAGCGGGCGGATGGGGGATGAGCCTCTGGCTCACCGGTCTTAGTGAGGAGAATAGATGCCGACGGAACAGATCGGCTTGTGGCTCAAGCCGGGAACCATCGCGGCGCTCAAGGCCGAGGCCAAGCACCGTGGCGTGACCTATTCGGCCCTGGTCGACGAGTTGGTGGAACGTGGCCTGGCCGAGGACACAGCGGCGCGGATGGAGGAGCGCGCGGTCCCCGTGTTCACGGCCGCCGCGCAGGGAGTGATGGTCGAACAGCTCCGGCGGTTCGAGCGGCGCCTGACGCGACACCTGGCCGGCCTGGAGCGCAACGCGCGCATGGCGGCCCGGATCGGCTACGTCCACCTCTACCGCGATCACCCGGACGAGGCCGAGGCCGACTGGCAGGAGGCGACCGAGCAGATGGAGCTGGACCTGCGCGAGAGTAGTCCCCTTGTCCCCCTGGACGAGGGAGCGCGGGCCGCTGAGGGGTAGGGGGGCGAGAGGACGATGGCGACGACACAAGTCTTGCTGTGGTTGCGGGAGGACACGGCCGCGGCGTTGCGCGCCCACGCCGCGACGCGGGGCGGCAAGGGCGCCCTCTCGACGGCCGCCGACGAACTGCTCCGGGCCGGGCTTGGCCTGGTTGGAGAGCAGGCCGCTGAAACAACGGCGCTGCCCGCGATCGAGGCGGTTATGCGCCGCGTCGTCGCCGAGCAGGCCGCGGCCGACGCCGAGCAGGCGCGGGCCAACACGGAGCGGCTGGCGACCCTGATCGTCAAGGCGCTGCGCGAGGCGAGCATGGGCCGGTGGCTCGCCTACGGATTGATCGAGCGCGTGCGGGGCCGCGACGCCGCCGACGCGGAGAAAGAACGGGCCTTCACAGCCGCTAGCAAGGTCGTGCGCGGCCGGGTCGACCCCGTCGAGGCGCTGGGGGCACTGGGGGCGCTGGATGCTTCTGGTGGCCCGCAGGGCGCACACGGCGTGCCGGGAGAGGGGGGCTAGATGGTGGCCGCGCTGGCGCGCCCGGCCGCCCGGTCTGTGCGCACCGTCACCGTCGCGATGGGCCGCTACGTCCCTGGTGGCAAGAAGGGCCGGGGCAAGAGCGCCGCCGGCCAGGCGTATGACGCGCTGCGCTACATGCAGATGCGTGCGTTGGGGGAGAATGAGCGCCCCGAGGACCGGCGCTACTTTGGGGCTGTCGGTGAGGGCGGGAGTTGGCAGGACGCGCGCCGCATCATCATGGACCATGCGACGGCGCGGGTGGCCTTTCATCGCATCATCATGAGCCCCGGACCGGGGCAGGAGGTGGCCGACATGCGCGAGTGGACGCGCATGGTGATGGACGATCTCTCGGACAAGCTCGGACAGGAGTTGCATTGGGTGGCCGTCGTCCACCGCAACACGGAGCACGCCCACGCGCATGTGCTCCTAGCCGGCGGCGGCGAGCGCGGCGGGGACCTGGGCGGCGCGCTGGAGCCGGTGGTGTTACGCCGTGCGCACTATGAGGCGCTCCGTCACGCGGGGGACCGCAGCGCGGCGCACCTGCGCGATCTGGGACGCGCGCAGGTGCGCGGGATGCACCAGATCCTGACCCGCGAGGAGCGTCGGGCGGAGCGTGTCGCGCGGGAGGCCGAGCGGATCAACGCCCCCCCCGGCGGGGCGGAGAAAGGGCGCGCCGGGGCCACCGAGACGACGGTGCGGCCACCCACCGAGGATCTGGCGCGGCGCGGCGCGGCGGAGGCCGCGCGCGCCTTGGCGCGCTTGTTTAGGCAGTCGGGCGGTGGGAACGACGGGGGCAGCGATCCGACGCTCGACGAGCGTGGTGGCCCGGACCGCTGAGAGGGAACGGCAGGGAACGGAGAGGAGCTGGCGCGGCGCCGGCGAGGAGAGAACGATGGGCAGGGGATGGAAGACGAAGCTACTGCTGGCGCTGGTGGCGGCGCTGATCGTCGTCGCGGTCAAGACGCTGGCGATCGACCGGGTGCAGGCCTGGGGGCAGGGCGTCGAGCGGGGGGCCTACGTGGCGCTGGCGTGGCCGGTGGCTAGCGGGCTCAACGACCTCGACTATATCGCGCCGGTAGTGACCAAAGGCGTGCCACAGAAGGGAGCGCATACCTGGCTGATCCCGTGGCGGTTCTGGACGCGGCACGGCACGGCCTGGCGCTACACCCAGTTGCACGGCCGGAGTGGGGCCACGGTCCGCACGGCGATGACCGACGGCTACGGCGTGCTGGGCCTGCTGCTGCTGTTGGTCCTGACCAAGCCGCTGCTGTACCTCGCGTGGCGCGCGCGCAAGCTCAAGCCGACGGGCGCCGGCGGCACGGCGCGCTGGGCGACCTGGGCCGACCTGCGCCGCTACCGCCCCAAGCGTGGGCAGGCTAAGGTCATGCTCGGCCGGCTGCAGGGGCGTGTGGTGGCGCTGGTGGGCGAGCTGATGTACCTCAATGTGCTCGTCGTCGCCCCGCCCGGCATGGGCAAGACGAGCGGCCTGATCATCCCCAACCTCTTCACCGAGCGCGGCGATCGCGCCCGCCGCTGGTGGCGCCGCGCGCGGCTGGGGCGCAGCCTGGTCATCACCGACCTCAAAGGGGAGTTGGCGCAAAAGACCCTGGCCGCCCTGTCGCGCACGCACCGCTGCGTCGTGCTGGATGTCTACGCGCCGGCGACGAGCGCGGCGTGGAACCCCCTGGCGCATATCAACACGGCGGCCGAGGTGCGCGAGTTCGTGGAGTGCTGGTTCAAGAACACTGGCGGCACCAGCACCACCGACAAGTACTTCGACAACTCGACCATGCTGCTGATGCAGGCCGGCATCCTGCATCTCAAGGAGGTCCACCGTCGGGACGGGCGGGGCGAGCCCACCCTGGCCGCCCTGCGCGCGTTCCTCCAGCAGGGCATCGACGGGCCGGCCAGGGTGACGCAGGCGCTGCTCGACAGCCCCTCCCGGGCGGCCTACGAGGTCGGCTCCAACTTCCTGGCCATCGCCGCGACGAACGACAAGATCATCAGCGGCGTGTTCACCGATTTGCCTAACCGCTTGAGCGTGCTGCAAGACGATGAGGTGTGCGCGGTCACGGCGGCCAACGAGATCGACTACGCGGCCCTGTGCGACCCGACGCAGCGCCCCACGGCCCTGTACCTGGTGCTCGACCCGGATCGCGGCCAGGTCTTGACGGCGGTGTTCTTCCAGCAGCACTTCAAGGCGCTGGCGGCTGCGGCGAAGGCGCACGGCGGGACCTTGCCGCGCGCGGTGTACCACTACCTCGACGAGTTCGGCAACTGCGGCACGATCACCAACCTGACCGGCGCGATCACGACGCTGCGCGCCGCGCGCGGCGGCTTTATGCTGATCCTGCAAACCCTGGCCCAGCTCGTCACCGCGTACGGCAAGGAGGGCAAGGAGATCATCATGGCCGGCTGCGCGACGAAGCTGTGCCTGGCCGGGACCAGTGGCGAGGACGCGGCCTATTTCAGCAAGGAAGCCGACAAGCAGACGGCGGTCAGCGCCAACGCCGGCGAGTCCAAGAAGCTCGGCGCGTTCCGGCCGCAGCACGACAACCTGGGGTACTCCGAGATGTCCACGGAGTTGATCAAGCCGGGCGAGATCCGCACCCTGCCGCGCGATCAGATGGTCGTGTTGTCCGGGAACACGCTCCCGATGACGCTGCGGCAGCGCGCGTGGTACCCATGGCGCTACCGGGACAACTGGTGGATGCATGTGCAGGCGGCGATGCGCCTGGGGGCGCCGTGGTACGCGCCGTGGCGCGGCGAGCCACTGACTGGCGCTGGGCCGCTCCGCGCGACGCCCCTTGTCGCGCCGGTCCTCCCCTCGTCGCGCCCCGAGTCGGGCATGGAGTCCCAGGGGCCGCTCGTGGCCCTGGACGTGGACGCTGCGCCCACGCCGGCCGCGCCGGTCAACGCGGCCGTGTCTCCCGTGGCGGTGACGATAGCGGCGGGCGACCCGGCGCCGCACACGACGCATGAGCCGGCGGCGCCACATAATGTGGCAGCCGAGGGCCGCGTCGAGAGTCAGGAGCAGGGGCAGGGGCGGACGTCGCGCCGGCCGGTCCCACCCCCACGGCCGCGGGCGAGCGTCCCGCCCCCGCCGCCCCCGCGATCGCGTGGCGCGGGATCGCGCGCGCCCGTCCCCGCGCCGGCGATACCGGCTGGAGTGTCGCTGGCGGCGCCGGCGAGCCCGTGGGATGAGGTGCTACAGGCTGTACAGGACGCGCCCGGCGACGGCCGTGGCCGCGACTAGGGCGGGTAAAGGGAGGCGAGGGCGATGGCCGGAGGGACACACAACGAACTGACAGCGCGCGCCGTGGACCGGCAACTGCGGGCGATGGGTGCGGAGCGGTATGACATTGGCCTTATCCACCAGGTCACGGATCGGCCGATCCCCCGTCTCTATACCCACGAGCAGGCGCTGCACGCTGTCGGCTGGCTGCGCGCGCGCAACGCCGAGGGCTACAACATCTACGTGCGCCCGCTGGCCGACGAGGGGACGAACGTGGGCCTCGTGCTCGTCGACGACCTCTCCGTGGATCGCATCGCGCAGATGCACCGTGACGGGTTTGGGCCGGCCGCGGTCACGGAGACGAGCCCCGGCAACTATCAGGCGTGGGTGCGCCTCGCGGACCGCCCGATCGCGGCGGACCTGGCGACAGCGGCGGCGCGGGAGCTGATGGAGCGATACGGTGGCGACCCCGCCAGCGCCGACTACAAGCATTACGGCCGCTTGGCCGGCTTCACCAACCGCAAGCCTGAGCGCGCGCAGCCCAACGGCCTACAGCCGTTCGTAAAGCTGCACGAGTACAATGGCCGGGCGGCCCCTCACGCCAACGAGTTGCTGGACGTGGCCGCGGAGCGCCTGCGCGTGCAGGAGCGCCAGGCCCAGGAGCGCGCCGCCGAGGACGCCCGCCTCCGAGCACGGGCGGGGGGGCCGCAAGACCCGGCCCGCGCCGACGACTTTTCCCGCCCCGGGCAGGGGGGGGCGTTGATCGATGGGTCGCGCCTGGCTGCGGAGTATCGGCAGCACGCCGAGCGGCTGATCGCGCGCTACCCCCTGGCCGACATGAGCCGCCTGGACTTCACGGTGCTGCGCGACCTGGCGAAGCGGCACCCGCGCGCGAGCGCGCATGACCTCGGCCAGGCGCTGCGGGAGGGCAGCCCCGATGTCCACGACCGCAAGACCAATGACCGCTGGCTCGACCGCTACGTGGAGAAGACGGTGACGGCTGTCAACCTCGACCCGCACGTGCGGGAAGCCCGGCACGAGCACGAGCGGCAACGGGGGGGCAGTCGCGGGCGCTAGGGAGTAGCGCCTGCGGTATAGGCCTGTTGCTAAGATCTTAGCGACGGGCCTATAGAGGGATGTGGCGTGGCATCAAACGGTGTGCCCACACGCGACAGAGGGGCCTAATCAGGAAGGCTGCGATGGCCGGCAGCCCTACGTGTGTGTTCGCTACGCGAAATCCGGCCATTCGATACGATAACTGACGGCCACGCTGGGGCACCATTTCCGATGCTCATGTCGTAGTCCTTACTGCTTGGAAAAAATAATTCGCTGATGTCGTTGTAGAGCCGATAGAAAGCAGGACGAGCATGGCGGCGGTTATCGTATCAAGTGGCCGTAAATTGAGTAGCGTTCACATACGTGCTCGTGCGCGCCGCCGATGGCCGGCTAACCGCCGCAGCCGCCGTGGTGCTAGCGCGCGCGCAGGAGCGGTTCGAGGCGCAGATGCGGGGTGAGCGCTAAGGACTCACTCCTAAATAAGTTGATCATCTTATCCGAGTCAACACACCTGACTTGAGCACGATATTGGATACTTTATTTAGGAGCAAGCCCTAAGGCCACAGCAGCGCCCCGCAGACGCGCGCACAGACGCGCAGGAGCCCTCTTTCTCTCGCCTGGAGGGGGGATCTGTGTCGCGTCTTGGCCGGGCCTACCAGCGTAAGGCGGCGCGGCTGCTGGACACGTACCCCCAACGCCCGCGTGCAGGGGCAGCTCCATAGCATCGACGACATGATCGTGAAGGATCTGGCGCGCACGTACCCGACCGCCAAGGGCCATGAGGTGCAGAGGGCGATGGTCGAGGGCAGCCCGCATCTTCACGAGCGCAAGGCGTGGCATATCGACGATTACACGCGCCGAATGGGCCTGTCGCTACGTTCCTGACGAAACACTACACCGTCCCCGATAACTACGAGGCAACCGCCCTCCAAGGAGCCAGATAACAAGGCTATTTCTTACCGACGTACAAGGCGCCACATAATACTTGTTATATGGAACCTGTGCCGCGTGTATGAGCGTGCGGCAAGGGTAAACGGCGCATAGATAGAACTGCAACATATCCTAGTTATCGGGGACGGTGTAGTGTTTCGTCAGGAACGTAGCGACAGGCCTACACGGCCCGCAGGGCCACGCGGGGCGCCGGGGCCGCAGGGAACACCCGGACTGGCTGGGGTCGAATACGTACACAAGAGCAACATGGCACCGGTGCGCAGCGGGGCGTTGCGCAGCGGGGCGTATGGTATCTTGGCGGTGTGCCTAAACCTAATCCGTGATGGTGGCGCAGCTGTCGGCGGGAAGCTGATAGCGTGGAGCCCATCGCCTAGTGTCGGCTTAAAGCGGTTCGTTATCGCGTAGCGCGGGCACTCATCATATAGGTGCCCGCGCTACGCGATAACGAAACCCTGTACTATAACCTACCGGAACCTATCGGCGGTTCGGATCCTTCTGTTGTGCAGAAAACCATGGCATGCCATTCTGGTCTACGCCACTCTGAACATCCATACCGTCAAGACCTGGTGCATTTGGTGTATAGAGATTAACATCGGTGTTGATGGTAGGTTGAAGCGCTTGCCCTGGCTTCGTATAGGTGTACTCGCGTCCGGTCGTGTCCCTGTAGACACCGTTGGCGTTGGGCTGTTGTCCCATCGTTTCCCCTTGGCAGCATGCTTTCACCGGCTGCACATGATCGACAAGCGACGTGGAAGCGATTGCCCCCACCCCTAGCAACGATACCCCAGCGATGATGCTGAGTCGAATTGTCTTCATTAGGATACCTCCGTTTTTCGTCTTCGTCCAACGCTTCCGTCTAGCATACGCAACCAACTGAGAACCCTGTGCTATAACCCCAAAGGGACTCTATGGTCCTTAATGACACCTATTGGCAGTGATCACCCGTGGCTTTCTGTTGCGTCGAGCCATCTACTGCGACGTAAACATTCATACCAGCGGTGAAGCAGCGGGTAGGTCCCCCGTTAACGGATATCACTCCTACCATATTCGTATCGAAATGGTAGTTGGGATTGTTGGGCGGCGATGAAGTTGGCCCCGCCGCTGCCGAAGCAGAGTAGTAGGAGCCTGGTTGGAAGTTTTGATCGCCGAAGTTGTACTTTCGCCACACAATTGCCTGCATGTTATCACCATTTTCGAAGACGTTGCCATCCGCGAAATAAGCGTGGCAGCCGTATGAGTAGCGTAGACGAATCGTTGCAATAACTTGCGTGGAGCCGTCGCTATAGTACCTAATTACGTCGTTGTTATCCGAGATGCCGCTCTGGTCTGAGCAGGATTGTGTCGACCCGTACGAGCCGGCCGTACTAAGTGGGCTCATCCCAGTACAACTTCCATACTGGCAGGTGTTGTAATAAGGGCCCCTGCATGTGCCATATGGGGGGCAAATGGTATGAGCGTCACACTTGCCGCTATCAACCCCGTTGCCGCAACCTGCCGAACCGTTCGCTTCATAATCGGCCTCCATACGAGTACATCATGTGCCCAGCCTGTATCAGCCTTGCCTCATGCTGAAGCACCTCTATCATGTCAGGAGAGGAAGATGAAGCGGTCTTGTAGAACATCATTGTTGCTGCAGAGGACCAAAACAATCGTTTCCTCAAGCCGTCTGCCCATCCGTTGGCTACGGCCGTCAGTCATCGTCTGGGCATATCCTTACTGTAAGCCCGAAGGTGCCCCGTTGTCTGTACTATTCCGCTCAATTTTCGAGACCGCTTCCGCTCAATTTTCTGATCGGTTCCGCTCAGCGATGTGATACGTTCCGCTCAGCGTTGACGATCCGCAAGGCACCCATAGCGTCGTCCACGGGCACAAATCCCAGCCGCCCCGCTTGCCAACACAACGCGTTGGTCGTGCGCACGCCGAACGTGGCGCGCAATTTGGTCATCATTCGCCGCACTGTGATCCCACTCAGATGCATCGCGTCGGCGATCTCCTCCTGCCTCAGCCCTTCAATCAGCAATGAGAGCGCGGCACGCTCCTCGTCGGTCAAGGCCGGCTCGTCGCCGCGCGGATGGCTGCGGAGCTCCGGCGCGGCCAGCAGTTCATCCAAGACTGCCCGCTGCCCGACCAACATCTCGTCCTCCCCCACGAGAGCCAGGCAATGCACGACGGTATCCCCGCCCAGCCCTTCCCACAGCAGATAGCCGCGCACCTTCTGCTCCGTCAGTTGCGTCAGCGTATCCCGGCGCAGGGTTTCCCTCGTGCCGATCACCACGACGCGGCTCTCCGGGCTCGCGCGGCGTACTTGACGGCCGAATGGGACGAGTCCCATCCCACTCACGGCGGCGTCGATGAGGGTGTAGTCGGGGTGCTGGTCCGTGGTCATGCGGAGGGCCTCGCTAGTCTGCGTCACGTCGGCGAGCACGCGCAGGTCCGGTTGCTCTTGCAAAAGCGCGTGCAAGCCCAGCCACTGACAGGTGACGTGATCGGCGCCGACGAGCAAAACGCTGGAGTGTATGGGCTGCATCTGTCCTGTCTCTCTCCGCAGCGGATGGGGCGACGTTCTCTGCGTCGAGGGCTCCGCTGCATGTCCCTTACTGTATAGGTCCCGCAGGACGCGGTTTTGAGACATGTATTTTTGCGATACGTCCGGTGCTTTTTGTGCAGTATGTCCATACGGCCTATAGTGGGAGCAGGCATCCCCCCCCATGGCCTGCACGCGAGGACGACCGGTCAATGATGACCACGCACGGCGAGGACGAGACGCCGGACCGCACGCTCGTCGCCGCTGCCCAGACCGGCGACGGCGCCGCCTTCCTGCGCCTGATGGCGCGCTACCGCGCCCGGCTCGAAGCGACCTTGCGCGATGTGGGGACCCTGCCCGCGCCGCCGACCTCGCCCAGGACGCCATCGATACGGCGTACGACGAGATCGCTGACCTGCGCGATCCCGATGGGTTCTATCCGTGGCTGCGCCGCATCGCCACCAACCGCCTGCTCAAAGACATCCGTCAGCGGGGGCGACAGCAAGCGGCGCTCGACCGACTGCGTCCCCATCTGCCGCGCGCCGCCGACCCCCTCGTACGCGTCCTGATCCGCGAAACCGCTGCGGAGTTGAGCCGTGCGCACCGCACCGTGTTGGTGTTACACGACGACCTGGGCTACTCAATCCCCGAGATCGCCGTCCACCTCGGCATCAGCAAGGACGCCACCAGGAAGCGCCTGACGCGCGCCCGCGCGGAGTTCCGGAGGCGGTATGCTGATAAGTAGCTGAGAAAGAATACGTCGCTGAGAAAGAAAAGGGGGGCACGATGCGGGAGGCCACGCTAGTCACGGCGCACGACTTCACGCTGGACGAACTGCAAGCCTACGACGAGGGGACGCTGGCCCCAGACCGGGCGGCGGTCGTGACGGCGCACCTCACCGCCGGCTGCGCGGCGTGCCGTGCCTGGATCGCCACCTCCCACGAGGTCGGGCGCCTGCTCCACGCCGACGCTGACGCGTGCCTGGGCGACCCCGATGCCTTCCTGCGTGATACACCCCCCGCCCGCGCCCGGCACTGGCTGCGCCGGCGTCTGCGCCCCCGGCGGTTTGTCGTGCTGCTCGTCGTCCTGCCGCTCAAAGGGCGCCTGGTGCGCCACCTGTTCCGCACGCCGCAGACGTGGGAGGCGCGCGCGAGCGCGGTCGTATCCTTAGTGGCGCTGACCGTGGCCACGCTGCGCTTCGTCTTCGCGCGCCCCTCCTGGCCGACGCCGTCGGCGTCCGCGCCCACGAGGCGCGGGGCCGCTGCGCACGGGAACGGGGACAGGGATGCGAAGGGGGGACGCCGATGACCGACGGCCAGGGTGAGGAGCTGGACCGGCCCAACGCGGCGCGCATCTACGACTACCTCCTCGGCGGCGCGCAGAACTTTACGGCCGATCGCGCCGCCGCCGAGCACGTCCTTGACAACTATCCCGACGCCGCCCTGGCCGCGCGCAGCAACCGCGCCTTCCTGCGCCGCGCTGTCGCCTACCTGGCCGGTCAGGGCATCGTCCAATTCCTCGACATCGGCTCCGGCCTGCCCACCGTCGGCAACGTCCACGAGGTCGCGCGGCAGGTTAATCCGCGCGCGCGCGTCGTCTACGTGGACAACGATCCCGTCGCCGTCCGCTACAGCCGGGAGTTGCTGGCAGAGGACGGAGAGGGCGCGCGCGGCGTCGCCGTGATCGAGGCCGACCTGCGCGACCCGGCGGCGATCCTGGGCCACCCCACGACGCGCCGGCTGCTCGACCTCCGCCGGCCGATCGGGCTGCTGCTGGTGGCGGTCCTGCATTTCATCCGCGACGACGACGAGGCGCGCCGCGCGGTCGGCGCCTTCCGGGAGGCCCTCGCGCCGGGAAGCTATATCGTCCTCTCGCACGCGACGCTCGACGGGCTGCCGGCCGACGTGATCGCGCGCTTCGAGGCGATCTACCGTCGTTCCAGCAACCCGACGATTGCGCGGCCGCGCGCGCGGATCGAGGCGCTGTTCGAGGGCGTGGCCGTCGTGGAGCCGGGCCTTGTCCTGACGCCCCTGTGGCGCCCGGACGCCACGCGCGACCCGCTCGCGGATGAGCCCGTCCGAGCGGCCGTCCTCGCCGGGGTCGGGCGCAAGCTCTAATCCCATGACGCGCCTGTAGCCCTTGGGGCCTGTCACATGCCTCTCATAGGGGAGAAAGGGGCCTCGTCCTGACGGTCGGGCTGCGGACAGGAGCGGATAGAGGATAGGGGGTGTAGCGTGATGGCAGAGACAGGCCGTGTCTCCCGATAGGACCGGCGAAAGGCAGATGTTCCCATAGCAGAGCACACGGACCCGACGACAGCGACCGGCGCGCCGACCACGACGACGGAGATCCTGGTCGCGCTCGCGGCGGAGGAGCCGCATGGCGCGACCGCCGATAAGGTGGCCCGCGCCATCGGGCTTGGCCTCGACGGGGCGGTGGTGCAGGTGTAAGCGCCAGTTTTGATCTGCACCACAATGCCGCGATAAGGTACACCAGTGAACCGGTGTCTACCAGCGCTGCTATGGCGCTGTTTGACGCCCAGAAACGCCTGCTACTTGAAAAAATAAAGGCGCTGGAGGTGGTGTAGCTTAACCCGGCAACGTTGCGCACTTTGACTCCGGCACTCACAGCAGGACGCGTTGGAGGAACCGGTCACGCGCGGGCGGCTCGATCGGCGTGGGCTCGGCCTCGGCGCCGTCTATACCCTCAGCGCGACAGTGTGATGCGGAGCACGGCTGGTGCTTTCTTTCTCCCCATCGGGGCCGCGTTGATCAACCTCCCCATCGGGGCCGCGTTGATCAACGCGCGCCGCTGCGAGCGGGGAAAGGGGGGCGGACGGCGCGGCATCTCGACGAGTGCGGTGTGGACGGGGCAGAGGTAGACGGGCAGATTGAGCCAAAGCCACGCCAATCACTGCGGCGTCAGCGACGGCCCCTCTTGGAACACGCGGAACGGGAAGCGCGACGACCAGGCGCGATGTACGCATGTCGCCTGGCCGTAGGGGACACAAGTCTCGTAGGTGGCGCAGCGCACATGACCAAAGGGGCAGGGCGGCCGCTCCCAAATATCTGCCATGCTACAAGGATCGGTACGTTAGGCCGCCGGCCGATCGGTACGTTAGGCCGCCGGCCGTAGCCTCTTTCCGGTAGTGGGCGGTTCCCCGCTCGTGTGCCTCGCCGCAGAGCCGAGGGGGCCGGACTAGGTAGCCCGGCAAACAGCGCGCCGGGCGCCGTTCGATCAACGCGGCCCCCTGCGGGCGGGGAAAAGGACGCCGCTGCCACATTATGTGGCAGCCTCGTGGACGGCACGCCGACAACGCCTACCCCCGCGCCGCGCCTCAATCCCGGAAACGCGCGTTTGCGTCGTCCCCCCCGCTGACGCGTGTTCACGCGCACCCCTGCGACGCCGACGAAATCGGCGCGTTTAGGCGCGACGGACGCGGCCGCGCAGCCCCGCCCACCCTGAAAGATGTTTGCTGTAGCGGGGCATGGCCGTCACCAATATGGGCCTAATTTGCCCCTACCCCCACCCTTTTTACGCTTTAAATATCACATACGTATGTGATATAATTAGGGTGTAGGGAACAAAAAAGGACGGGTCGCCACCTCCTGGCAGAGTTGCAGGCGACCCGCCGAGTGAATCCCCCTACAGGAGGTTTCAATGTCCATGGTAGCAGAGTTCGCAGCATCGCCCCGCCGCCCCCGCGCCCATTGTCACCCGACGTGGTGGACCGTCCGCATCCTCGCCGGCGACCGCTACGAGGTGACGCTGTTCCACGCCGGCTGTCCCCTCAATTGGCACACCGTCACCGTGGCCGAGGACGGCGCGGTGTCCTGTACCTGCCGCAGCGGCCGGGAGGGCTTCCGCCGCACGCAGCGCGGCTGGTGCCAGCACGTCGAAGCGTTGATGCGCACCGCCCTGCGCGGCTATCGGCCCCTCACGCTCGACGCCGAGCGCCTGACCTACTGCCCGCCGTGCCACGGCTGCCGCCCGCTCTGCCAGTCCCTGATCGTCCACTGGAGCGCCGCCCTGTAGGGCGCCGGGGGAGCGGGTGCCCCGCCGCTCCCCTCGCGCCGTATGGAGCGGAGAGGAGATATGGACGATGACACCACAGGAGCGCGGCCGCCTCGGCGGCCAGGCCACCCTAGCCCGTTACGGGCGCGACCATTTGTATGTTATTTGTAATCCATCCGGTTGCCGCACGCCCGATCCGAGGGAGGGGTGTCGCGCAGGGACAGGAGACGATTGGCCGGCATCTGCCGCCATATATATATACAGAGGGACGGTTATCTATGCACGACATTCGCTGGGAGTTCTACCCTTACGCCGGCGCGCACCCACACGTACGGCGGTGGCTAGAGATCGAGGCCAAGTTCAGCCGTGCGCCCAACACCATCACGGCGTACGCCCACGACCTGGATGACTATCTGGCCTTCTGCGCCCGCGCGGACATCTCTGTCGCCGGCGCGACGCACGCGGACATCGCCACCTATGTGGATGACATGGCGCATCGGCCCAACACCAGGGGTAAGCGCATCGTCTACCCGCACTCCGGCGTTGGCCTCGCTAACGCGACGATGCAGCGCCGCGTCGTCGTCGTACGCCTCTTCTACGACTACTTGATCGGCGAGGACGCGCGCGCGGATCAGCGCAATCCCGCCGAGCGCGGGACCTACACCCCCGGCCGGGCCTTCGGTGGCGCACGGTCCCGCCGACTGCTCCCGCAATACGAGCGGCTGCTCTGGGTCCCGGGCGACGACGAGTGGGCCGCCCTCCTGCAGGTGGTATCTAGGGATACCCTCCGCAACCGGGTTATGTTCACGCTCGGCTACGATGGGGCTTTGCGCCGCTCCGAGCTCGTCGCTCTGGAGGTGCGCGATATCGCCTTCCCCCACCAGCAGGTCACGATCCGCCCGGAGGCCACAAAAAACGGGCGTGGGCGGGTGGTTATGTACGGCGCGACGACCGCCGAACTGCTGCGCCGCTACCTTGATCAGCGCGCCGACGCCGAGATCCGCGGGGGCGTCCTGTTCCGTTCCGAGTCGAATCGCAACCGTGCGCGGCCGCTCACGGTCAATACCTGGGACAAGGTGGTGCAGCGGCTGGCGCGTGAGGCGGGGGTGCCGCAATTCTCGACGCACACGTTCCGGCATCTGCGCCTGACCGATCTCGCGCGGTGCCGCAACGACATTCACGCCATCGCGGCCTACGCCGGGCATCGCAGCTTGGAAACGACCAAGCTGTACATCCGCCTGAGCGGCGGCGAGATCGCCGAGCGCGTGCGGGCGACGATGCAACAGCTTGACGCCCGTTTCGCCGCCCTGTTAGAGGAGAGCCAGCCATGACCGAACTGGACCGTACACGCGTGCCCGCCCGCATCGGCTGGGTCGCGCCCGTCGATGTGACGGCGTGCGATCGCTGCCCACGCCTGACGCCAGACGAGTGGGTGGCCCTCGACACCCTCGCCCTGCGTTATCCCGGGTGGACCGCGGCGCAGCCCGCCCTGCGAGACCTGGAGCGCGTCGTGCGCCCTCTGTACGACGCCCTGGAGCGGAGCGGCTGCCGTCAATGGTGGCGGCATGTGGCGGTGCGTGTCGTGGTGGCGGAGGTGCAGCGCCGCGGCCGGCTGTATTGGCACTGGACGGAACAAGAATGGGCCGAGACCATTGGGGCGACGGCCGCGGCCCATCAGCGGCGCCATGGCGCGCACAACCGTGGGCGCCACACGCGCCGGCATCTGGCCGTGCTAGCGTATGTCCTGGGAGGCATGCGCGACCTGTCACCGTTCTTCGCGTATCGGGCCATGCCCTGGGTGGCCCTGGCCGGGCATATCTTCGGCCTAGCTGCGGTGGAGGAGGCGGCGACGACCGTCTACGAGGCGGCCCGGAGCTGGGGGTACCGCCCGAGTGCGCGGCCCGACATCCGCATGGCCCTCACCATCGCCCTGCTGGACAACCGGAGCCCCCACCTGGCCGACCTCTCGCTCGAGCGCCTCGCCGCACTGCGCCAGCGCGCCTACACCAAGACCCTCACCGAAAACCTGGAGGTCGTGTCGCGGGCGCTGGCGCACCTAGGCCTCCTCCCCGCTCCGCTGCCCCGCCAACACAGCGCGCCGCGCGGCCCCTCCTGGGCGTACTCCGCTGCGGACGGGGTCGACCCCACGTGGCTCGACTGGGTGCGCCACTGGCACCGCGCCGCCGTCGGCCTGAGCGACCGGGCGCGGGCCCACTATGCCGGCGCGCTCTTGCGCACGGGGCGCTGGCTGGCGCAGGTCCACCCCGAGATCACGTCGCCGGAGCAGTGGACCTACGAGTTGGCGGCGGAGTGGGGGGAGATGGCGCGAGACCTGACCATCGGGCAGTATTGCGCGCAGACCGACGCACGGCAGTATCAGGGTCGCTACGGGCAACCGCTCAAGGCCGGGACCAGGGGCGCGCTGTATGTCGCCATGCGCACGTTCTTCGTCGACGTGCAGGCGGAGCCCTTTAACCTGCGCCGGCGCTTCGATCCCGTGCGGGCCTTCCGCATCCCGACCCCTATTCGGCGAGCCCTCGGGTCGAACCCGCGCACGATCGACATCCGCTGGTGGTCGATGATCGTGCATGCCGCTGTCCACCTGGACGAGACCGACCTGCCGCCGGCCCCCGCTGGCCCCCAGTATCCCCTGGCGCTTGTGCGCGCCGTGGCCATCGTCTGGTGCTACGCCGCGCTGCGCTCGGACGAGATCCGGCGTTTGGAAGTCGGCTGCGTGCGCTGGCAGCGCGAGGACGTCACGGTCGCGGAGACGGGCGATCTGCTGCCCCGGGACACGGTGTGCTTCCTGACCGTCCCGGTCAACAAGACGAACACCTCCTTCCCCAAGGCGGTTAACCCTCTCGTCGGTCAGGCCATCGCGACCTGGGAGCGCGCGCGACCGGCCGACCAGCCGCCCCTGCCCGATCGCAAGACCGGTCAACTCACGCACCACCTCTTCGCGTATCGGGGACGGACGATTGGGGAGTCGTACATCAACCACGCGATCATCCCGATGTTGCTGCGCCGCGCTGGGCTCCCCGCCGCAGACGAGCGCGGCGCCATCACCAGCCACCGCGCCCGCTCCACCATCGCCACGGCGCTGTACAACGCGCCGGATGGCATGACGATCTGGGAGTTGATGCAGTGGCTGGGGCACAAGAACCCGTGGTCGACGCAGCAGTATGCACGGGCCAATCCCACCAAGGTCGCCGTCGCCTATGAGAAGGCCGAGCGCACCAGCCGGCTGGTCGAGGTGCTCGTCGATCGTGAGGCCGACGCCGTCGGCGCCGTGCAGGTCTATTACGTCCTGGGCGACCACGGTCTGTGCGGCAATGCCGAGTGGTACACCTGCATCTACCGCATGGCGTGCGTCAAGTGCCCCTTCTTCATCCCGCATGACCAAGCCGCGATCATTCGGAGCCGGGACACGGTGGAGATGTTCCTTAAGAAGGTGCAACTCACGCCTGAGGAGATCGTCGCGGTCGAGGACGACCGCGACAAGATGACCGAGACGCACGAGCGCACTCGCAATGTGCCGTTCCCGCACACGCTCCACCAACGAGCAAAGGGCGCGGCGACCCGCGGCATCCCGCTCACCATAATCCATGGGCCGACAGATTAAGGTCGTCCGGGCCCGTGGCGAATGGGCCGGAGTGCGGCTAGCGCAGGCCCACGAGCCATGGGCACCGGGCGAAACCGCGTGTCAGCGCGACATCTGTACACGGCGACGTAGAATTGACCCATCTGCGCCAAGATAACATGACCCTTCTTTTTCAAGCAGTTCGTACCTGGCGTGTGCTCTCATCTCTGGTGGATGCTGAGCGACGCGGTCGCCAGGCGGGCTCACGGGGGGTCAAGCTAACTTGGCGTTAGTGGGTCAAAAATAAATCGCCCTTGACACATCGGTCCCCTTGACGCCCACTCCCCGTCATACGGGGAGTGGGCCGTGGTGTGCCGCGTCGATCGATGAAAGGAGTCGACGCGCCAGATCGGGGGATCGTCTTTCGGGGAGGCTGGCGCAGTCGGTATCTCCGTTGTTGTCATCGCTCTCGTCTGGCGACGCGTTGGGAGGGATTCATCCACCCACTTCTGCAGGCGTTCCCGCCGCGTCCAGCGCCATCGCCGCACTAACGCGGACATCACGCGCTTGGTCTTGGCCGGCCATGTGGCCGAGCCGCGCGGTTAGCGGGGCGAGCCACTCACTCTTGGTCATGCCGGCCACATCGGCAATGGCGCGGCAGGCCGCGAGGCGCACACGCGCCGTTTTGTGGGTCAGAGCTTCCTCCACCACGGCCAGTGCTTCGGCATTCCCGCTCAGCAGCGCAATGGTCACGATCCCACGCAGCACGATCGTCCGTCGGTGGCCCGCCGAGCCATCGTGCGGGCGGGAAAAGCGGAAGCACTCCACCAGGAAGGGCAGGGCCGGCTCATCGGCCATGTCGACCAGTGCCTGCAGTGCCGCCTCTTCAAGGTACTGCGACCCCGCACCACGCACCGTGCGCGCCGTGCGCGCCACCTCAATCAGCGCAACCACGTCCTCTTGACTCTCCATCATGGGTGCCAGAACGTGGGCGCCCATGACGCCCACGACGGTCCCAGCGTCACGCGCGAGCTCGCGCACGGCGTGCTGCAATTGGGTGATGGTGGCCCGCAGGACTGGCCCGGAGGCTTGCCCGTGCGCGTCCGACAGCACAGCGTCTGGCATAACCTGGTGAAGCCAGCGCTGTTGCAACTCGCCGTAGGTGCGGGGCTGGTTCATCTAACCGGCCCTCCAGCGAAGAACGCTATGCAGATCCGCAGGCGCGTGACCATACGATTGTGCAGGCGCGCTTAGCGCCCCCAGCCCCAGGCAGCGGGTTCCAAGCGCACCACTCCCCGGAAGTCGTGCAGGACCGCGACCATCTCCTGAATGGTCAGGGGGGTGGTTAGCCCGCGCCGCCACTCGGTGCGATCCATAGTCCCCAGGACGAGGTACTCGTTGCCCACCACCTCGGGCTTGTGTGTCGTAAACAGGGCGGTCAGCACGGCTTCCAACTCATCCTGGTGGGCGATGAGCAGATCGCACGACGGGCAGAAGCGGCAGGTCTTGTGCAGGGCCACGGGGGTGAGCGGGTCGATGTGAATCATGAGCGGGAGCTTGCGCTGCCGGGTTTTGCGCCGACATAGGGGACAAGACGTAAAGCGGATGTCCGGGTACGGATTGAGAAAGAAGCGGTAACGCGGTGGCTGCTTGCCCATCCGCTTCACGGTGGTTCGTTTGTCCGTGGAACGGGGCGATGTGGTTGGTTTCTCTGCTAGGGCCATACCTACAGGATATCACCGGAATCAACGTTCGGGATGGGCTGTTAGGCTGCCGTCGATTTCGGGGGCGACCTCCGCAATCACGATCAGCAGCGTACGTGGGATCAGGGCTACGCGGACAACTGAGCGACGCGGCTGTATGATTATGCAACGGCAGCGCTCGTTTCCCCACTCCATGACACGAGGCCGTCCTCGGTGAGTACGTGCTTACACCCACAATACTTGACAATCCTATTCCATATAAACAGCCGGATCGGTGCGGTTGGGTTCAAGCACGCTCTCGACGCCGGCTATGGCGAATACCTGCGAGAGAAGTTGGCCCCGAGCTACCGCGCCAAGTTCGGGCGCGACCCGGTGATCGGGCGCAACCGAGCGGGCGACAAGGCCCGTGCTGCGGCGCGCCGGGCGACGCCGACGCTTGGCCGCTGCGCGTGGCCTGGGTGCGCCGCGCCGGCGACCGCGCGGCACCACGTCGACGGCTGGAAAGTCAGCTCCGAGACGTGTGGCCTCTGCGACGCGCACCACACGGACCTTGAACGGGCCTACCGCGCCGCGCTCAAGGTCTACCGGCCGCACACCGCCGACCCGGTAACGAAGCGCGCCGTCGCTCTCAGCATCGGCATCGGCCTGGACGACTCCGTACCGTTCTAACGACAACACAAGAGCCGTGGGCGGGAGCCAGTTCCCCCCGCCCACGGCGCACCATCGGGAGGATGTACACCATGACCATCACAGCCATCGCCGCCCCCACCACCCTACGGCCGCTCGCCTACCAGCATCGCGCCCGCCTGCTCTGCACGACCTGCTTTGGTTGCCTGGATATCCGCCCCCGCCCCTACGGCGGCGCGGTCATCCCGGCCCCGACCCCGACCCCCGGCCGGCTGGCCGTGGCGCGGCGCCTGTGCGCCGAGTGCGGCGCCGAGTTGCCCATACCAGGCCTGTTCGGGCTCGGCGTCCTGAGCGCCACCGTCGGCGCGCTTGACGCGTGCGCGGCGGGCCTGACCACGCCCCCCGCGCTGTTCGCACGCCACTGGACCGGCGACTGGGGCGAGATCAGCCCTGAGGACGAGGGGCTGAACGAGGACGCCATCCGCGACGGGGCGCGCATCTTCAGCGTCTACCACCTACAAGGGGGTGGCCGCGTCTGGTGCATCACCGAGGCCGACCGTCACGCGACGACCCTGCTGCTACCCGACGAGTATTAAGCCCCTGGGCCGGCTTACCACCGTGGTAGGCCGGCCCATCACACAGGACACAGGAGAGCACGCCCATGGTTATGACCCCGACCCGCGCCCCGACTGTCGAGGGACAGCCGCGCGGCCGTCTATGGCCCAGGTTGTATCCTGCAAGAATGAACAAGGAGCGCACGTTATTCACCGTCACCGAGGCCGCGGCCCAACTGGGGATCTCGCCCGAGACTCTCAGGACGGCCGCCCGCGTCGGCAAGCTGGCCGTCATACGGGTCAACCCGCGTCTCAACATGGTCGCGCCCGAGGCCATTGAGGCCTACCGCCGCGACCATCTGGGGCGCGTGGGTCGACCATCCCTCAAGGAGAAGGGTGCGAGGAAGGGGGCCGCGTCCCGCGCGGGGCGCGGCCAAGCCGCGCACGACGCTATAGATGAAGGGCCGACGACGGCCCTCCACGACTGAGACTGAGGAGGAGACACATGAACCGCACGCACGACACGCACGATACGGACGACATGCCGAGCGGGAGCGCGAACGGAGAGATGGTGTACGCCGGGCGCTTCGGCGACGACGAGCTCACCGACGAGGAGCGTGGCACGCTCCAGACCGCGTTCGCGGCGCTGGTACGCGCGGGCCGACCGCTCTTCGGCCCCGTGCCGGAGGAGGGTGCGGGCGCACTGATTGACCCCGCCGATCCCGGCTTGAACACGCGCGTTAGCGCGATCTTGAACCGCGACGTCGGCCCCCGGTTGCTGGAGTCCGATGACGCCGGTGACGAGGACCACGGCGACGGTGTGGCCGCGCTCGACGAGTTGGACCGGCGCGACCCCGAACTGGACATTGCCGAGGTCGATGCGCTGATGGTCCCCGATGACGAGGCCGACGCCGGCGACGGGCAGGACCGCGACGTGTAAGCCGCGAGGCCGCGCATGAGCGTGTGAGGGGGACACATGACGCCGGCGCACGGTGACGACACGGGCGCGGAGCGGCCGCCATTCCGCGAGCCCACCGACGACGAGATCGCGGGGTTGGATCGGGACAACGACCTCGACGACGACGAGGACGACGGCCCGGACGTCATCAGCGCGGACGACGAGAGCGACGAGGCGCTGGATCGGGCCTATCGCCGGCAATTGGCCCAGGACCTTCAATCGCTCGGCGAATGGCTGGACGATTGGGCCAGCTTCCACGCCGGCTCAATCGACGAGGCGATGGACGCCTACGCGGACACGCTGCCGGGCTATCGGCGGGAGCGCATTGAGGAGGCGATGACGTTCATGGACGGGGCGGTGGCGCAGCTCAGGGAACGCGTACTCACGCTGCGCGCGTTCATGGACGAGCAAGAGGGTCGGGCGTAGAGCCGGGCGTGAGGAGTGGGCGATGGCGGGGGTCTTGGCTGAGGCGCTGCATATAACAAGGCTGCACCGCAGCGTTGGCACTTTCTCCTCTGAGGGGCGTGTGCCGAGGGAGATCGAGGAGTAGGCGGGCGACGACGATCGTGGATAGGCGCGGCGGGATCGGGCGACGGGGAGGCCACGATATACGCCCTCCAGGGGAGAAAGCCAGCAACGCGTGTCCGCTCACGAGAGCGAGGGCTACCTTGACACCGCCGCCCGCACGGCATATAAACTAGGTAGTTTCGACGCGCCCAGCCACCGAGGAGAGACGTATGCGGCCGCTCATGGCCGAGGACGAGGCGGCCCTGCGGGTCATTGCCGCGCGCCATGGCTATCGCGCCGCACGGGGGCCACACACCGGCGAGGGCAGCGCCAGCCGGCTCATTGACGCGCTGCTCGCCGGCGAGGTCGTCACGCTCGCTCTCACGCCTGCCGACCGCCGCCACCTGGTCGCCTGGCTTGATGAGGCGCCGCCTCCCGATGGACGCCTCGCCACCGTCTTGCACAGCGTGGCCGCGCAGTTGCGCCCGACCCTCCCCCAGACGGCCGCGCCGCGCGCCTCGACCGCCGCCCCGAGCCAGGGGGACACGCCCACGACGGGCGTGAGACCGGGCACAGAGCCGGACACCCTGCGCCGCATCAACGTCGAACTCTGGCTCCGGGTTGAGAACAACAGTAAGTTTGTGCGCAGGAAGACGAAGGCACGCGCTTGGATCGAAGACTCCGTTCTGCGACGCTACGCGATGCGCAAGCCCGACACGAACCGGAGCGACTACATTCTCACCCTCACCTATGGCGCCGACGACGAGCTCGACGCCACCATCTATGACCTCCTGCGCGAGGCGGACCAGATCGCCGACCTGCACCATTGCTTCACCGAGGCCGATGTCCGGGCGCTCGATGGGTCGGACCGCTATTGGTAAGCGGCGCCGTTCCGCTCCGCGCGTGTCGCCGCGCCCCTTTCTCCCCCGCCGGCGGGGCGGACCATCGAGAATAGAGCCAGCGATAGGAGAGCCCTGACACACGCCCCCTGGGGAGAGAAAGCCGGAAACGCGCGTTCGCGCGTTATAGTGGGGGTGATGTGTGTCAAGTTCCCCCTGTAAGCACCGGTCAGCGATGGAGGAGATAGGTATGGACAACAAGGTGACGCACATCGTGCGCGTGGACCCGGAGGGGACGAGCGAGGAAGAGCGCGAGCGGCTGCAAGCCGAGTTCGCGGCGCTGTTGGCGAGTGGCCAGCCCCTCCTCGACCGCACCCCGCTCATCATGGACGAGTGCGGGACGCTCGGCCCGCGCGATACCGGCTCCCCCGACGACCTGTGGCTCGTCGAGGGGCGCGCCCCGGCTACGCGCTTGGATTTACCTCCGCTCGACTGCTACGGCGACGAGGGTGACGATGAGGGGCCACAAGGCGCGTGAGCGACGGGGGGTAAGGGTTATTTACACACCCACCCAGTTCGCTGCGGCCTTGGCGGCCCTCGGCCACTACGAGGGAATGAACAGCGACACGGAACATGCCCGGGAGGCGGCACGGCTGGGCGGTGAGAGCTACTACCGCCTGCTGCTGGTCAACGCCCTGTTGGGGGTTTTTGCATAACCCCCATAAAGTGGAGTGGCGAGAATCGGTACGCTCGAAACGCAGAAGTTTATTCTTCTTGCGGAGCTGTTCCGAGGAGTAGCAACCCGCCTACCGCAAATACGCAAATGAAGGCCGGTATTACAAAAACGTGGGGGAGGCCAAGAAAGCGGACCCCCACGCTTCCCATTAGGCTACCTAGTGGTATAGCTAAAGATTGGGCACCAAAATAGACAGAACTAGCAAGGCCCGGCTGATGGCGACTTAACTGTTGGGCGTAGGTGATGCCAAGCCCCATCAGCGCAGCAATGACCGCTACATGCAAAAGCTGAACGAGATACAGCTGCCAGAGCTGTGTACTGAGTGTCAACAGCATATAACCGGCGACGCCTATGGCGATTCCGCCAACGATTACCGCGTGTGTCCCGACCCGATCGGCGACTACCCCAGCCACTGGCAGTACGATTAACTCGGCAAGGGCAGAAACTGATAACAGTGAGCCGAAAGCCACCACAGACCCTTTCAAGCCTGAAACGATGTATAGCGGGAGATAAGCAATCTTGATAGCGTCACCGCTCGATACAAACAGAGCTATCAGAGCAAACAGGAGCAACCGCAAATTCTCTCGCCCGATCACGCGTGGACGTTCATGAGGCGATGTTACAGCGACATGTATACGTAGGGAGCGGAAGGGAACAGTACTTATGAGGTAGGCGCCTGCTGTCGTCAGGAAGGCGAATCTCACCCCTACCGTGCCAGCAAGTAGGCCTCCGACGATGGGTCCGACGAGCCATCCCAGTGAATAAGCGGTGCGAACGGTGCTGCTCACAGATGCTTCATTTGCCTCATTCTTATGGGTCATGACATCGCGCAACGCGGCGAAGATCTGCGCGCTCAATATGCCAATAAAGCAGAAGAAAATGACGCCCACGCCGAAGGCAAGCCATACCTGCCGCGCGATCGCCATGACCGTCCAGCCAATTCCTAACCAAAACGCGCTAAAGTAAATCAGGGATACCCGTGACGGCAAGCGATCGGAGATTCGTCCGATGGGGATGCTTACGATGGGACCGGCAAGAGCCGTGATGAAAAAGAGGCTGACCTGCGATGCCCGAACGTGCAAACTATTTGTCAAGAATAGGGTTACAAGAGGCATGCTCGTCGAGTTCGCAACGCCGGCAAAGAACAAGCTGATGGCGAAAGCCCGATACTCGGGCTTCTCCCAGACGACGGGTAAGGCCGATATCTGCCGCAAGTGCGCGAGTCTGAGTACGGCCACATTCACACCTCACCCGCGCTCTGCTCAGCGTGTGCGTGCAAGCCGACTACCGTCCCCCGCTTGGCCACCGATCCGGCCAGGACCTCTCTTGTGGAACGCGCTGTCTTCGTCCATTGAAAGTGGCATGCGCGCCGCCGACCGCGCGCGATTAGGTCGGCACGTAAGTCGTCGTTTGTGAGCAAACGGGCAATGGCTTCTGTGATGTTAGCAGTATCGAAGGGGTCGATCAATAAGGCCGCGTCCCCGACAACTTCCGGGATTGCCCCCCCCGTAGATGCAACGACAGGCGTGCCACACGCCATAGCCTCGATAGCTGGCAGCCCGAAGCCTTCGAAAAGGGAAGGGAGGACTAGCATCTCCGCCGCCGCATAGATGTGGGGCAGAAAGTTCGGGTCACAGTACCCCATCACTGTAGCGCGGTCGCTCATGCCGTACGTCGCTAGGAGCGTTTCTACGTTTGGATCCTGAGCGGTCACCAATAGTAATCGTATTGCGTGCTGCAGAGCGGCAGGTAGAGCAGCGTAGGCAGCGATGAGGCGCTCCAGATTTTTGCGCGGAAAGCTGCTCCCAACATACAAAATGTAAGGGTCATTTATACCCAAGGCGGAGATCATAATTGTGCGCGACGTGGCGCGGCCGGACGAGAGAAAGGAGAGGGTTGGAGCTAAGTGGATAGCCGTGATGGGGATATCATTGATGTGCCACAAAGCGCGCACGTCCTCGGCGGTCGACCGCGAAACGGTGATAATGGCATCCGCCTGCTGCGCACAACGCTTGGCCCAATCTTGGTAATAGCTATTACTCGTCGTCGTGTTATACTGGTCGGATCGCTCGAAAAGAAGGTCGTGTACTGTCACTACGCGCACGCCGTGCCAAGCTAGTGGTGCCGTGAACACGGGGCCAAAGAATACGTCGATCGCCTGCTGCGCGAGTTGAACAGGTAAAACGGTCTGTTCCCAGTACACTCGGAATTGAGAGAAGTCTTCGGGCGCCTGTACGTCCACAGGCACAGAGCAGATTGTGAAACTATCGGATGGCGGCGGGAGTTGATACGGACCTAACCGTCCGTCAGGGACAAATGCTAAGATTTCGTCCTTACCGAGATCCACCAAAGCCTGAATTATGCTGACAGTATAAGTGCCTAAGCCACCATAGTGCGGCGACGCAAACTTGGCATCGATGCCAACTCTCATATCTATTTCCCCCGACCTATTCTATCGCCCTACCGCTATGGTATGCCGCCAGCATACCCACTATAGCGCCGGTGCCACTCCATATAAGGCCGCGAACGCGAAGGATACCTGCCCTGATGAACCGCCTAGTGCTATCAAACAAAACATCATCTCATAGGCTATCCTCTGCCTTACTCCAGCACCATCACCCCTCCATTCCATAGCAAAGCTGTTGCCTTCACATCTGCAATATTACTTCAATCGCTTGGGCGACGCCATCCTCGTCGCATGTCTTTGTTAACGCGACCGTTGCTTTCCTCTTGACATTTGTAGGGGCATTGGCCACAGCAAAACTGGTTCCCACCGCAGCAAACATATCAATATCGTTGCAGCTATCGCCCACGGCGGCTTGCTGGTCGAACCGAACCCCATACTTGCTTGCCAACCACTTGAGAGACGCTCCCTTGTTAGCCGCTTGGTGTAATATTTCTATATTCCAAGGAGCAGAAGAGGTAACATTAATGCCTTCGATCTGGCTCAATCGCGCCGTCAGCTCCCGCTGTAACATTTTCCTTTCTATAGGACTTACCAGTATTTTTAAAATCTTGATTCTCGCCGCAAGTATTGCGGGGATGATGTTACAGGCCCTTTGCTGGAGCTCGGGTCCCTCAAGTATCAGAGCACCATCCGATGTATAGATGGTCGTCCTGGTAAGATCGTATTGAAGAAGCGTTGTGAGAACAGCCACGGCTTGCTCAACGCCTAATAGTATCGTACGGAGACTCCGGCCAGTTGTATCCCTTATGTCGGCCCCCCCCGCATCTAGCATTGGCAGCGGGCAGTGAATAGGCTTCAGTAAATGGGTTGCCTCGTCATAGGGACGGCCCGTCGCTATGACTATTTGCACCCCATTCGATGTGGCTTTATGGATTGCCCGTCTATTACTAGCCGTAATAGAGTCGTCAGATCTAAGCAGTGTTCCATCCAGGTCGACAGCTAACAGCCCCACTTTCCCGTGCATATTCCTGTGCATATTTCATTTTCTCTGTCTTGTTGAAGATCGCTTAGTGGTCCTCGCAATCCTATGTGTCGTCTGCAGGGAAGATGGCGGCGCTCATTGGCCCTATGATCGTCGAGGAGGCGAAGGCCGCCCTATGCTGCTCGTGAAAGAAGCCCATCACGCCCAGTGCGCGTTGCAGCTTGGGTACACAAGAAATCCTCTATCCGAAAGCACCCATGTGTCGCCGGACTGAGGCAGAACCCCGCTAGATAGTAGATCTCTGCCACAACTTTTCTCATAGGGCTTGGTAATTTGGAATTTTTAATGCCTTCGCAAGAGCCCTAACGTCACAAGAAAGGTCGGGTATATCTGCCCTACTTCCTACATAGCTACATTGTGTCAGTATTAATCCGGGCGCAACAACAAGTTCGTTTCCCATGCCTGAATTAAGCACTGCAAAGCCAAATGACGGGATGAAATCCGCTTCAGACGCATGATCATCTACATACTTCTTGAGAGCGTCGACATTGATCTCTTGAGTATAGGATGCGACCGGACAGAGCACAAAGCGTTCTGCATCGCTTATTCCTCCAACTTTGCGTGTAGTCCATACCTTATAAGGACGACCTGTTTGTAACAAATAGGTGCTATTGCGCATTACTTCTATAATCCCCGCAGCAAGGCCGTAGTTTTCTATATACAATTTAGCCAAGTACTGAATTTGCCAGACACGTGATCGAGTAAACTTGACTCCATCCGTGTATTCCCCCGCCTTTTTTTTGTGTTCCAGTAACAAAAACTTGTCTGCGAATACTAAATATGGGTGTCTGCTCGTTTTGGCGACGGGCAATGAGTAGCGGGGGTAGTATCTAGCAACAAGACGCAGCATCGCGTGATAGACGGCCCCAAGGTTTGCCGAATGGATGCTCGTGTGTAACGCGTTAAAGTCTATGTTCGGCTGTTGTAACAACAGATAGAAGTCGTTGATGTCACGGAATCTGCAGAACCCCTGTCTAATAATATGCGCCAGGCTGATGATGATCGTTTTCTCTATCCTAGGAAACCACAAGCCCTCATCATACACTAAATCATTCCTTCCGATAGAGATCAACCCTTCGCCACAGGCGGGGAAGGCACCGATGTGAACGTCAATGTAGATAGGGCTGCCGTCGAGCTTCATCGTTTCGCAAATCCCGTATGCTGACGGATAACCCGGATTACTGCGATACATTTTATACTTACCGAATCGGAGCTTATCGATGGCATAACCCTGCCTAATAAGCACCGAGAGCAACGTCCAAAGGTCTTCCGTCTGAACAAGCACATCCACATCGGCCAAGACGCGTTGGCCTCGATTGGCATCGTACAGTCTTTCTAGATGGATTCCCTTTAATCCGGCGATAGGGACCCCATGAACCTCATCCACTACGGCGATCAACTCTCGTAGAGCTTGCTTGTGCCGTCGGGTTTTCACAAAGAGTTCATCAACGTGAGGGGTGAGTTGGTTCAAGATAACGTGAGCATTTTCGCTAGCAGCCACAGAACTTAACGCCAAACGTTCCAAATTTAGGCGCACTTGCGGTTCTACCCTGTGAAACAGTACTAATTCGACAAATCGCTTAACATCCGATCTGCTTAGCTGGCCCAGAAGCAACTCGACCCCGCAATTCTCAGTGGGTACCACACGCCCGGTGATGGTGAGAAGACGGTTAATGGTGGACATAGTGTCTCCCTCAATACATTCGGTGTAATGCGGTGACGATGCGAGTGCCGTCCAAGGGTTGGAGCAAATCCCGTTGGATGTCAGCAGATAACGATCCGCCATATTCTTATGCGGGTCGCACGCCGAGGTGCAAGCCATAGCTACTAGCCGCAGCGACATCCACATACGGCACGAGGGATCGTGCGGAAACTACAGGAGTGTCCTGCTTCCTCGAAGGTATTGGCCTAGGTCAACCTTATTGAGCAACTGTCTCCATTACAACTCTTGACTTCTAACGCCCGACAGCGGGTGATCGCTCGGTTTCCCGCTGGTAGGCGTGCAACCGGTCGATGTTCTCCGCAACTTTCTGAAAGGCGATGACGTACTGGTCGAACATATCACGCACTGGCTCCGTGAATGCCGGCAAAACGAGCGAACGATTTGCGTACAGTTCACTGTTCGGCAAGTCTCCAGCCGCATATGTGCGCCGGGTACCGCCGTTCACGAATTTGTCGGGGCGTCCGTAAGTCTCCATCTGGTCATTATGCACCTGAAATAGTGGCTCCAAATGGAGCGGAGGAGTCTCCGATTTTTCGATGTCTACCCCTTCGGCACGGAGTGCCTGTATGTATAGGGTGATCGGGAGATCATTCAACTCATGCGGACGGTACAACGGCTTGTAGCTATACAAGGCGTGGCGCGTAACGTACTGTTTATGGACCGGCGGTTCGATGCCTGGGATGCCGTGCAACCGCTCCGACAAATAATCGAAATTATGGTGCCGGGCAGCGATGCGTTCCTCTAATTTGCGGAACTGTACATTGGCAATCGCCGCTGCAAGAGGGTGCATGCGGTAGTTCAAGCCATAACCGGTGCTGGCAAACGGAGCGTATTTCTCGCTACGCACCTCCTGATGTGACCGTACCTTGAAATGGCCGAGCAACGTCGCGCGTTCGTATATATCCTGGTTGTTTGTCATGAGGATACCGCCCTGTCCCGCCGCCACGAGCTTCTTGCCCTGCAGGCTGAAGACGGCGACATCGCCAAACGTACCGACCTTTTGCCCATTACAGATGGCACCGTGCGCGTGCGAGCAGTCTTCGATTAAGATTAGATCGTGGCGGCGAGCGATGTCTACAATCGCCGGCATGTCGCATGGTTGTCCCCACATGTGCGTGACCACAAGTGCCTTAGTACGTGGCGTGATACGACGTTCGATGTCGGCTGGGTCGATATTTCCCGTGTCAGGCTCGGCGTCCACCAGAACAGGAGTCCCATTAGTAACGAAGATAGGCATTACCGTAGCCAAGAAAGTGTAGGTTGGAGCAAGAACCTCGTCCCCTGGGCCAATCTCGGCACCGAAGAAAGCGGAGTGTAAGGCGGTCGTTCCAGAACTGGTGGCAAGCCCGTGGCGGATGCCTAAATAATCGCAGAACGCGTCTTCCAATTCCGCGACTTCCCCTTCGCGGCCATAGTAAGACAGTTCGTGGTTGCGCATCAACCGTACAACGGCGTTAATGTCTTCCTCTGTGACAGGAGGCCAAATGAAGTGACGCGGTTGAGCAACTGCGGGTGTCCCTCCCAAAATAGCCAGGTCTTGTCCGCTCATGATAATATACCCCCTTCGGTCAATATTATCTTTACATAGCCGTACCAGAATCAAGAAATCGTCCGTCAGACTACTAAAAGCGGCATAGCGATTCCTTAATCGGGCACTAAACTACTTTTCCATCCATTTGTTAGCTAGTTCGTCTACGTTGGTAAGCCGATACATTCGTTTGGATTTCGTGCAAAAACTCATCAAAGTTGTAACGCGGTAGGAAGTCCAACTCACGCTCCGATTTTGTGATATCGTACACCCTACCGATAGATTTCGGGAGTTCCCAGTTCCTATATGCGAAAAACTCGGTGACGCCTGGATAATAGCGTTCAATTACTACGCGAGCATTCGCGACGAGCTCTGCAGCATCACTACGTTGGAACGGCGATTTCGCCACAATGTTGTAAACGTGATAACCCTTACCCAATGACGTCGCGACCGCCAAGCGGTGCGCCTGGACAACGTCGCGCAGGTCGATGCCGCGGTAAAGCTTGCGTATGTTATATGACAGGTAGTCGTCATAGAAGAAGCGCGTTGTGCGCAAGGCGATAATCTCCATGTTATGCTCGTGCGCGTGTTGTTCGCACAACTCCTCACCAAGCACCTTTGTGGCATCATAGATGTCAACTTCACGCCATCGCAAAGGAGTACTTTCATCGAGCCAACTAGCTTGATCGTCGATGGGATCCGCCGAAGCCCCATAAACGGATGTGCTACTTGTAAAGATCATTTTCTGCACCCGTTGCTGTAAGCAAGCCGTCAGCACATTAAAGACGCCACGTACATTGTTGGTAAAAAAGGTGTCCGGTGAGTAATAAGGTAGATGATAGCCGTGTAGGGCCGCTGTGTGAACGACCACGTCAACGCTTGCAAAGGCCGGGGCAAGCGATCCAAGGTCGTTGATGTCAGCTTGATGGAACGCAATGGTTTCCGGCAGATCGACGGGCTTATTTTTATCCACGGCGATGACCTTGTACCCGTGCTCGGCCAACGAGCAGCATAGAGGCATTCCCAACGTGCCGCTGCTGCCCGTCACCAACACCGTTTCACATCGCGCTGAAGGTAGCATGACTTGTCGCGTCTCGTACGATCCTATGTTTCGCTCCATACTTACCTCAGTTCGTCGACGAGGTCAAGCCATCGTTCCAGCAGTTGCTTTTCCCTAAATTGATCGGCCCAAAATCGGGGTAGTTCGCGCGGTGGACCGCTAATCGGGACCCACATAACGCCCGATGTGGAGGTTACTTCCCCAAGTTGATAAAGTGGCATGCTATTCGCGTCAAAGACTGATTTCACATCGTTCCATCGCTCACGTGCGATGGTGTAGCCATGGATACGAGGGGTATCATAACCCGGATCAAGAGCTAGAAGTGGAGCGGGGACATCTAATGCCGCAGCCGCCGCCAACAGGATCTCCGGCAAGGGGATAAGCCTTTCTTCGACCCGTACCCCTAGCCCATTCCGTTCTGCAATGTTGTAAAAAAACTCGATGGGCCCATCGGTCAGATCCATCCCTGACGTGATTGCCCCTGGCAGGCGAGCAGCCTCGATAATTGCGCGGGCCGGTGCCGTAGGCATGAGATTGTACTCTTCGAGCATACGTTGGTGGTACTTGTCCAATCGGGTAAACAGCCCCCGCTTGTTCAGCAAATAGCTTGACCAACCGATCCCAGGCGCGCTCGTCACCGCCACGTAGTCACCATTTTGGGCTCCTACTCGACGGATGATGGCATTACGCTCGACGATGCCCCAACAAAAGCCAACTACTCCCAACTGCGTATTGATGTCGAAGTTGCCACCCTCGAATTCGGCCCCGTATTGTGCCAGCACGTCCGATAATCCAGCATATATCTGCTCTATGGTCGCAACCTCGGTATCGATTGGCGCAGATAGGTCTGCGGAAAACCCGTGCGGGCGCGCGCCCATCGCCAAGACGTCTCCACATGTGCAACCAGCAATCCATCGTCCGTAAAATCGCCATTCCATACCTGGAGGCAAGGGGCGGGAAATCTTAGACGGATGATCCATTGAATAGACGAGATATGGCAAACCCGGCACGCCAAGGATTTTGCTTAAGTCAATCGTAATGCAATCGTCGAAGCGTTCAGCCATTGCTGTTGTCGCATAACGCGACAACGTTTGCTTGATAAAGGTTTTCTCATGCAGCTGTTCAAGCCGTGCCATACGGTCGGTACCCTCCCAGCACATGCAACGATGCAAAATTTAGTTTGTGGCAGCGGCTAAGCTGTTGCCCCATATCTTAATCATGGTGACCCGCTTTGTCAAGGTGGCGCATTGCCTCCTTGCCTCCGCAGGGCAATCGCATCATGGGTCCTTTACCGACAGATCGTCGGCTACCGACAGATCGTCGGCTACCGACAGATCGTCGGCTACCGACAGATCGTCGGCTACCGACAGATCGTCGGCTACCGACAGATCGTCGGCGTCGCTCGTTCCTACGGCCACCCGATTCGGTGACGTCCGTGCATTCGCGCCCGATACCGAACGACCGTCGGAGAAGGGGCCGTCATGCGATTGCCCTGATTGCCTCCGCAGGGTCTGTGAAAAGTCAGGCAGAGCGGGTCCTGGGCACAAGGAAGCGAAGGGCTTTGGTGGGGCGGGAGCGGAGATGCTGCCGGAAGGCGGCGATTTCGTCGGTACCGGTGCGCCGGATGAGGGTGAGGACGAGATTGCGGCAGGCGGCCATGATCTGGGGGGTGGGGCCGCTGCGCAGGCGGGAGCGATCCTCGCCGAAGGTCAGATCGCGCAGCCAGTGGCGGCTCTCAATGCGCCAGTGGCCGCGCATGAGCGTGAGCAGGCGGTCGGGGTCGGCGTGGCGGGGGGAGAGGCTGGTGATGAGATAGACCGTGTCCGTCGTCGTCTTCTCGGCCGTGCGGACGGTACGGATGAGGCGGGCGATCTGGGCGATACGGGGGAAGGGAAAATAGGCGCGCAGGGACGCGTTGAGGCGGGTGCGCGCACAGAGGGTGCGCGTGTCGGGGCGGCCGCGGCGGCGATCAATCGTCTGGGCGGTACGCATGGTGGCGTGCTGATCGGCAAAATAGGCGGCCAGTTCGGCGCGCAGACGGGGTTGGTTGTCCTTGACGGTGAACAGGTAGGCGGCACCGTGGGCGAGGATGCACGGGGCCAGGGCGGTGTGGGTATGCAAGGCGTCGGCGGTGACGACCCGGCCGCGCAGGGCGAGATGGTGCAGGAGTTCTGGGCCACGGGGATTTCATTGGTCTTGTCGCTGAGACGCGCCTGCACCAGCGTTTCCTGAGTGGTATGCGTAGACACCGAGAGCAACTGGGGGGCCGCCTGCGTCGCCGTACGGGCGCCGCGCACGACCTTGCCATCGAGCGCGAGGGGTTCACGATCGCGCAGGGGACGCGTCTGTTGCACCCAACTTGCCAGCGCCTGTTCGATATGCACCACCGAGAGCCGCGACAGCAGACGCCGATAGAGTGAGCCTGTTGGCGTCAGATGGCGGCGCGACCCGCACACGCGGGTCAAGACGCTGCGCTGATCGCGCATCCAGCGCCCCACCGCCTCCAACGAGTTGCAATCACACCACAGCGCGGCCACCACACAGGTCAACAAGAAGGGCAGATCATAGCGTTGTCCGCGCCGTTTGCGCGGATCGGGGATCGACACGCAGGCCGCCTGCGGCGTGCGCAAGCCCGCGTCGGTGCACAACGCGGCGCGTTCCGACGCGCTCAGGGCAGCAAAGAAGGACGGGACGGGACGGGCGTATCCTGCATAAGGAATGGTCTCCTCGTGATGGTGTGGTCGGTTCGACACCCTTACCCTACCATCGGGCGACCATCCCCCTCTACATTGACTTTTCACAGACCCTGGTAATATTATAGCGAAGTTAGACGTGTATTTGCGTTCCGAACTATTTAGAATGACTATCCAACCGGCTATCCAACGAGACATCATGGTGTTGACACATGGATAGGATGTGCTGGCACGTCCTGCCTTGCCGTAGAATGATGGGGGTCAAGTAAGAAATCGTTAGCGACGTCAATTGCCTACGGATAGCGCCGCTTCCACGTCCGAAGTAGCCGATGAATAACCGGCACTGAAAGCAAATTCGGAGGATCATAATTCAGAGATCTCAAATAGACGACCAGGTTGTCGAAATGAGAAGGCAGAAAGGGATTTAGCTATGGATATGCAAGCACAGAAGCTTTACACTGACTTGGCTGAGTACTTTGATAGTATTGTTTCTTCCACTGCGGACACAGTTGCTGAAGTGGATTTTTTGGAAGAATTATTAAAGAAGTATGCTGCCAAGAGTGTCCTTGATGTTGCATGTGGAACAGGAAGGCACAGCATTAATCTAGCGAGAAAAGGGTTTAATGTTGTAGGAGTTGATTACTCAGCCAACCTTATAAGCATAGCTAGGTCCAAGGCCGAAGGTTTGAATGTTGATTTTGACGTACAGGATGTTTCTACACTTTCTTCTGATACAAAATTTGACGCCGCAATTTGTATGTGGTCTACTCTGGGCGAACTTCCATACGAATCCATGTTGCCGAGGCTAAAATTATTATTGAAGCCGAAGAGCATCTTTATTATCGATAATAAATGTTACAAGGAAATACCGACAGGGCATCGACCACCAGAAAATATAGTCACTGAGCAGAAAGGTGTAACAATTAAATACACCATAAACGACCTCTTCGATTCGGGAAATAGAATCAGGAACATATCATATGAAATAGAAGGTAAGGTTTTTAAGGACACGTTTAAAGCGATATTGTTCACAGAAGCTTCTCTAGAAGATCTGCTATATAAACACGGCTTCAAATTGATTGAAGTCTATTACGATTACAGCAAAATAGAGTCAACTAATACTAGAAGGAAGCAATTTGTTCTTCAACATGTATACAATCCTTAGCGCAAGCTATCAACAGGGGACACACAAAAGGGCCGCGCGGCCGTAGGGTCTCACAGTTCTTGCACGCTGTCTCATAGTTCCTGCGTTGCTATCTCATAGTCCTTGCGTCAGTAGTCGGGTAGGCTGCCGGCGTGGACGGGTCGGGCTGCAATCAGCGCAGTTGTACGTTGTCACAAAGGTTGAGGTTTCTGCCACAAAGCATGCGCGACTTGCCACAAAGGTTGAGCCAATCGTCATCCGGCTCTCTGTCCGCTGGATGGGTTCCTGTGAGAATGGCGCTTATCACAGGAATCGGCGCGGGATCGGCACGGAGCCACGCATGAACGAGGCGCGGGGCTGAGGCTCCACACCTATTGTTATCGCAGGAATCGAGGATCGGCCGATGGACACATGGCCTCAACCTTTGTGTGCAAAACGATCACATCGGCTCAACCTTTGTGGCAAGTGGTCGCCACGCTCAGGCCGGCTCAACCTTTACGACAACGTACACGTATCCTGGCTGTACCCCCTTTTCTATGCCCGGCGTGGATAGCTTGCGCTAAGGACCATTAGCATATGCTATATTGGGGGCGGAAACGGTCGCCGCGCGCGCACGCGCGTGGCGGACCCGTGTGGTGCGGGCTATCCGGATTATAGGGGGTCCGCTATCATCGGAACAGATTTGTACGGTAAGCCTTCAGGAATGTGCTATTGGGGACAGGGCCTGGACACCGACCCAGCCCCATGTTTTCGTCGCCGACATACTCAGGAGACGCACTATGCTCATCGTCGATGCGCACGAGGACTTAGCCTACAACGTGTTGGGCGATGGCCGCACGTACCTCGAATCGGCCTACACCACCCGTGCCACGGAAGCGGGTGGCCCCGTGCCGGCCCTCAATGGCTTGTGCATGTTGGGGCTGCCGGAATGGCTCCAGGCCGGCGTCGCCGTGATCGTCGCCACCATCACCACGATCCCGCACACCCACGCCAAGCCCGGTGAACTGAGCTATCCCACCGTGGAAGCGTCCTACCAGCAGGCCCTCGCGCAGCTGCACATCTATCGCCACTGGGCTGCCACCCATCCGCAGATCGCCCTAATCACGCACCGCGCGCACCTGACCAACGTCCTCCGCAGTTGGGAGGGGCTGCATGAGCCGGCGCGCACCCTGGATCGACGGCAGATCGGTCTCGTCCTGCTCATGGAGAACGCCGACTCGATCCGCAGCGTCGAGGAGGTGGGCTTCTGGTACGCGCAGGGCGTGCGCCTGATCGGGCCGGCCTGGCACACCAACCGC
>JAABUU010000927.1_pt1 | contig 57035 bp, 48 predicted proteins | sample 5559301 | NCBI WGS metagenome assembly JAABUU01 (sample SAMN10711884, study PRJNA513360) | rock metagenome | isolation source: Antarctica rocks | place: Antarctica: Victoria Land, Richard Nunatak white
CGCACGCCAGGCACGCGCGAAAAGAGGAGATGGGTGAGCATCGCGACCGGGGCCTTTCTCCAGTTGGTACAAGGACTGGAGTGTCAGCCTACTGCTCAAACGGTCTCATCAAAAGCGCCCATGACCCAGGTTAGCGATGCATGTGACAGCTGCAGGGATCGGTTGTTTCCGGTAACAGTTCATATCACGTCCAAACCGGGAATCGCGGGCAGGACATCTGGCTTCGCCGTGACCATCTTCGCTCGACGAGAAAGCCGCCACCCGAAAGCGGCGCGGCACACGATTACGGTGTCACCAGCTTCGGGCTCTTCGGATCGATCGGCTCTGTGGGGGTGACGACCGAGGCGTCCTTCGACGTCACGCCTTCTTTCTCATCGTCCGGGCTTTTCCCTTGTGGTTCCTTGTTCCCGCTCTTGATCGGGGCGGACTTTCCTGACTGCTGCTTCTCCGGCATCGCCTAGCCTCCATCTCTGCATCGGTCCAACGGTGAGACCTCTCCGGTGCAGCAAGTGCGATGCCACGGACACGGGCCCGCCCCCAGGATCCGGGATCACCCCACGAGACGGAAATACTCGGACGCGAAGACCGAATAACCGGGGGACCACATGGCAAACGATCAACGCGTTCTCCACGGGGTCACCTCACGAAACGGAGAAAATCGTACGCTTCGGTCGTGACGCCGAGCGGGGCGACGCGGAGTGAGCGGCGGTCTGTCCAGCTGGGGTCTACGCTACTGCGGCGATGCGCTTTGTCGCCATTCCTGGCGAGAGCGGATGAAGAGCCGCCACCCCGCGAAGAGTGTGAACAGGAATAACGGGACGGAAACGAACGCCCGCCAGTCGCCTAAACGCACGAGATAAATGGACGGGATACCGAAGACCCAGAGCATGTTTGCCCAGAGTATCCAGAGCAGAATGAATAATTGCTTCATCGCGCGCGGCGCCTTCCTCGTATACATGCATCAACGACGTGCCCGTCTGTGACGGACACTGATGATTATAGCGGGCCTCGGCGTCGTTGGGCATACCCACCTCCTGCCCTCTCCCACGTCGGGAAGGGTTGATTACTCATCGCGCGGCGCCAATGCCATCTACTGCGGCGGGGTTTTCGAGGGCGGTGATGTCGCCGAGGGGCAGGTTGAGGTAGCGCGCCCGAATGACACGGCGCATCACCTTCGCATTGCGCGTCTTCGGCAGGTCATCCACAAACTTGACCGCCTCCGGCTTCAGCGACTTGCCGAGTTGGTCGGTGATCGTGGATTCGATGGCCGCGCGCAGTGGTTCGCTCGGCGCATGCTCTGGGCGGAGGACGACGAAAGCGACAATCGTCTCGCCCTTGATCGCGTGGGGAATGCTGATCGCCGCCGCCTCCTGTACCGCCGGATGCGACACCGCCGCCGACTCGATCTCCGCCGGGCCAACGCGCTTGCCCGCCACCTTGATCGTGTCGTCCGAGCGACCGAGGATGTACCAGAAACCGTCCGCATCAATGCGCGCAAAATCGCCATGCACCCAGAGGCCGGGGATGCGCGACCAGTAGGTCTCCTCGTATCGCTCCGTGTCCTGCCAGAATCCGCGCGTCATGCCGGGCCAGGCATTGCGGATCACCAGTTCGCCGACCGCGCCGCGCACCGGATTCCCGGCGTCATCCACGACATCGACGGCCATCCCCGGTACGGGCGCGGAGAAGCAGGTCGGCTTCAGGGGCAGAATGGTGAAACTGCTGAGGATGCCGCCGGAAATCTCTGTGCCGCCGGAGTAGTTGATGATCGGGCAGCGACCGCCGCCGATCTCGTCAAAGAACCATTGCCACGGCCCCGGATTCCATGCCTCGCCACTCGAACCGAGCACGCGCAGTGAGGAAAGGTCGTGCTTGCGCGGCCACTCGTCGCCCTTCGCCATCAGCGCGCGGACGACGGTGGGTGCGACGCCGCAGACAGTGATCCGGTACTTCTCGATCAGCGACCAGAGGCGATCCGGCTCCGGCCAGTCCGGCGTGCCCTCGAAGAGGACGAGCGTCGCGCCGAGTGTCAGTGTGCCGGTGATCGCCCACGGTCCCATCATCCAGCCAAGATCAGTGAACCAGAGGAGCGTATCGTCTGCGTGCACATCGAAGCAGTGCGCGAGGTCCTGCGTCGCCTTGATTGGGAAGCCATCGTGCGTGTGCAGCGCGCCCTTCGGCCTGCCCGTCGTGCCAGAAGTGTAGATTATCATGTACGGGTCCTCGGCGTTTGTCCGCTCCGTTGCTCGCTCGGTCGGCTGATTCGGGACGATCTCGTGCCACCAATGATCGCGACCCGGCGTGAATGGGACTTCGCCGCCCGTTCGTTGGAAGATGATTACGGATTCGAGCGTCTCCACGCTGGCAATCGCCGCGTCCGCCGTCTCCTTGAGCGGCACGACCTTGCCCCGGCGGTAGAAACCGTCCACGGTGATCAGCGTCTTCGCGCCCGCGTCCCTGAGGCGCGTCGCGACGGATTCCGCGCCGTAGCCAGAGAAGATCGGGATGTAGATTGCGCCGAGTTTCGAGACGGCGAAGGTCGCCATCGCCGTCTCCGGCAGCATCGGCATGAAGATACCGACACGGTCGCCCTTGCTGACGCCGAGTGCCGCGAGCGCGCCCGCCAGCTGGTTCGTCTGTTGCCACAGTTCGCGGTAGGTCATCTTGCGGGTCGCGCCGTCGTCGCCCTCCCAAATCACCGCCGTCTTCGCAGCATTCGGGCCGGTCGCGTGCTTGTCGAGCGCATTATGGACGTAGTTGTACTGCCCGCCGGGGAACCAGGTCGCCCACGGCACGCCGCGTGACAGATCCACCACCGCATCGTATGGGTGGTAGAATTGGAGGTCGAGGTCCTTCACCGTCGCGTCCCAGAACCACGCCGCGTCGTCCGCTGCGCGGGTCAGTAGTTCCTCAAACGACGCGATGCCCTCGCGCGCCATGAAGCGGCGGAGACGGCTACGGCGCAGATATTCCTCGCTCGGGCGCCAGACGATTGCCGCGCTATCCACGTCATGCCCGAACGGCATTGCCGCCGTATCCAGATGTTGCACCATCGCCCTCTCCTCCAGAACGCGAACCGCATGCGCCACTATGCCTTAACAATAGCACGTCGGCCTGCGGATTCCGCGTGGATTACGAGAGAAGATGTCATGGCTCCCGTCTGTCTCGCGGGCTCCAGCCCTTGACCGACTGCGCCTCGATCGTCGCTTCATGGAGCATGAAGCGGGATTCATAGCCGAGTCCGAGGAACTGGTAGCCTTCCGCAATCCGGTCACTAACGTCCTTCGCATCCGCGCACATGACGCCTGCGGCAACGCCATGCTTCTTGCAGGTCTGAAGGATATGCTGCATCCCCTCTTGGAAGGCCTTCGCTTCCGACCATATCGCGGGCGTCTCGCCCATATTCGCCAGCATATCGTTCGGCCCGACGAAGACGCCGTCAATGCCGCCTTCCGCCAGCATCCCATCGAGGTTGTTGATCCCTTCAGGCGACTCGATCATGATGATGACGCAGATCTCGTCGCTCGCCCGTGTGTTGTACTCGCCGGGTTGTGCATCCCACGAAGCGTTATATCGGCCACCCCCATACGAGCGGTTGCCGATCGGCGGATGCTTCGCAGCACGCACGATGATCCGCGCTTCTTCCACAGTGTTGACCATTGGCGCGATGATCCCCCACGCGCCCGCATCGAGTACCCGCTTGATGTTCTCATGCGTCCCCTCAGGCACGCGGACGAAGGGGGCCGACGCGGTACCGCGCATCGCCATCAGCATCAGCGCGACGGTCTCGATGGAAAAGGCGTTGTGCTCCCAGTCAATCGTCAGCCAGTCGAACCCGGCTGTCGTCATTGCCTCGACGGCAAGGGGCGCGCCGAAACTCAACCAGGCGCCGACGGATGGACGCCCCTTGCGTAGTGTGCGTTTCACATGATTCTCTCTCATTCTCTTCCCCTTCCGGCGTAACCTGCATTCCTATATCCTGATTGCCAGTGTCTTCTACCCTTTGCGATAAAGGTATCATGCTTCGTGCCTGATCGTTTGCTTGTATTACAAAAGTCAGGGCAGAATCGCATCTGACATATTCATCACGAAAGAGTATGAGCGAGGATCTCTCACACACATTGCGGAACGAGTCCTTCTGTGCCATGAAAGGAATTGTCGTATGACCGCCGATGAAAAAGCAGATTCCTCCTGGCAGGAATCGGATTCGGCCTTCTTCATGGATAACGGCCGCATCTTCACACCGGATCGCGATGCCATCGCGCACACCTTCGTGGATCTCATTCCCGCCGACTGCAACGACACATTTCGCGGCGTCGAGATCGGTCACGGAGAGGGCTGGCTGATGGACGCGCTTCTACGATACTACCCAAACGCACAGATGATTGGTGTGGATGGCTCGGATGGGATGCGTGCCGCTGCGACCACTGCCCTTGCGCCGCACGCGGGACGGTTCGACCTGCGCCCCTTCCTGTTGGACGACGATGGATGGCTCGATGCGATCACCGAGCCGGTGCGCTGCTTCGTCAGTTGCCTCGTCATCCACCACCTCGATGGCCCCGGCAAGCAGGCATTGTTCGCGCAGTTGTATCGGCATCTCGAACCGGGCGGGGCGCTGTTGATCGCGGACATCATCGAGCCGACGAGCGCATGGGGACGGCGCATGATGGCACGCGCCTACGATGACACCGTGCGCCGCCAGTCGCTGGCGTTCACTGGCAGCCTCGCCGTCTTCGAGCAATTCCAGACTGACCATTGGAATATCTTCACCTACCCCGACCCGGATTTCGACAAACCGTCCACCGTATCGGAGCAACTCGGCTGGTTGATGGAGGCGGGTTTTACGGGCGTGGATGTCTTCTGGGCGACCGCCGGGCACGCGCTCTTTGGCGGATACAAAGGGTGATCGCCCCGTAAGCGGGGAGAGGGGAGATTGATCCGTGCGCGTCAGTGATACTCGAAAGGTTCAGGCAGAACGAGGCCGAACCGCGCGCAGAGTACGTGCATGTCGTGACGGTCGTCATCGTCCGGCTCGTAGGCGAGATGGCAGCGGAGTTGCAACTCTGGTGTCAGGCAGGGGAACGATCTCCCGGCGATTGCCCCAATGCCAACGAGACCTTCAGGCGGATAGCGGAAGGGGTCTCCATCCGGTTGCTGCTGGAGACCGCTGCCGTCGCGGTCGAAGGTGACGGGGTGTACGTCAATCCGCCGATCCGTGGGGTCACGGAAGACACACCTCGTCGGTAACTCGTCTACAGCAAGCGCAAATCCCAAGCCGCGCAAGGCATCCTGTGCGTCATCTAGTTGCGCCATTGCCATCACAATGTCCAGATCATCATGTGGGCGTGTCTCGCTACCGACCAGTACATCAATGCCCCAGCCGCCATCGAGCCAGACCATAATACCGGCCGCTTCGAGGCATTCCAGGACTTCCAGCACATCTACCGCGCGCATCATGGAAACAACTTAACACATTGAGGCGCGGAAAAGAAAGCCCGCTCCCAGCAATGGGAGCGGGCTTTCGGCTTTCGTACTCAGCACTCAGTACTCAGTACTCGGCACGTCGTTTAGTAGTCCATGCCGCCCTGTGGCATCGCCGGGGCTGAGTTCTTCTCCGGGATGTCAGTGATCAGGGCTTCGGTCGTCAGGATCATCCCCGCGATAGAGGCGGCGTTCTCAACCGCCGAGCGGGTGACCTTGACCGGGTCCGTGATGCCGAGCTTGATCATGTCACCATATTGGCCGGTGATCACGTCGTAGCCGATATTCGAGCCGCCGTCCTTGCTATGGCGGCGGACCGTCTCGATGACGACCGAGCCGTCGAGGCCGGCATTCTGCGCGATACCGCGCATCGGCTCCTCGAGCGCGCGGCGGAGGATGTTGACACCGGTCATGATGTCGCCCTTCGCCTCGACGCCATCGAGCGCCTGGACCGCATTGACGAGCGAAACGCCACCACCGGGGACGATGCCCTCCTCAACCGCCGCACGGGTGGCCGAGAGCGCGTCCTCGACGCGGTGCTTCTTCTCCTTCAGTTCGGTCTCCGTCGCCGCGCCGACCTTGATCACCGCAACGCCGCCGGAAAGCTTCGCCAGCCGCTCCTGCAGCTTCTCGCGGTCGAAGTCGGAGGTCGTCGTCTCGATCTGCGCGCGGATCTGCTCGATCCGTCCCTTGATCTCGTCGTCCGAACCGGCGCCATCCACGATCGTCGTGTCATCCTTGGTGGAGACGACGCGGCGGGCGCGACCGAAGTCCGCGACCGTAACGTTCTCGAGCTTGCGGCCCGTCTCCTCAGAGATCACTTCGCCACCAGTGAGGACGGCGATGTCGCGCAGCATTTCCTTGCGGCGGTCGCCGAAGCCGGGGGCCTTGACCGCGAGGCCGTTGATCGTGCCGCGCAGTTTGTTGACAACGAGCGTCGCCAGCGCCTCACCATCAACATCTTCCGCAACGATGACGATGTTCTTCGACATCTGAAGGATTTTCTCCAGCGCCGGGAGCATGTCCGAAACGGCGGAGATTTTCTTGTCGGTGATCAGGATGTAGGGGTCCTCGATGACCGCTTCCTGCCGCTCGCTCTGCGAGGTGAGGAAATAGGGGGAGATGTAGCCCCGGTCAATCTGCATGCCCTCAGTGTACTCGGTTTCGAATTCGAGACCCTTGGACTCCTCGACCGTGATGACGCCGTCCTTGCCGACCTTGTCCATCACGTCCGCGATCAGGTCGCCAATCTCCTTGTCCTGTGCGGAGATGGAAGCGACTTGCGCGATCTCGACCTTGCCGTTGATCTGCTTCGCCTGGCCCTTGAGATACTCAGCCACCGCAGCCGCGCCGAGGTCAATGCCCTGCTTGAGGAGCATCGCATTCGCGCCTGCCGCGACGTTCTTCAGCCCTTCGTGGACGATGGCCTGCGCGAGGACCGTGGCGGTCGTCGTGCCATCACCGGCGACATCGTTGGTCTTCGTGGCGGCTTCCTTGAGCAGTTGCGCGCCCATGTTCTCGTAGGGGTCCTCGAGTTCGATTTCCTTGGCGACCGTGACGCCGTCATGCGTGACGGTCGGGGCGCCGAACTTCTTGTCGAGGGCGACGTTGCGACCCTTCGGGCCGAGCGTCGTGCGGACGGCGTTCGCCAGTGTGTCCACGCCAACCTTCAGGCGACGGCGCGCGTCCTCATTGAATGCGATCTGTTTTGCCATAGTGGAGAATCCTCCTGATTGAGCAGATTTCGATCTGCTCGTGGTCGCAGGCTGAAGCCTACGCTACCAAAAACGCCACCCCAGTGGGTGGACGATGTTACGGGGCGACGACGGCGAGAATGTCTTTCTCGCTGATGACGAGGTACTCTTCTTCTTCGACCTTGAACTCGGTGCCTGCATACTTGGCGAAGAGCACTTCGTCGCCCTCGTTCAGGTCAATCTCGACCATCGTGCCATCGTCGAGCTTGCGACCCTTGCCCTTGGCGATAACGATCCCACGCTGCGGCTTCTCCTGCGCGGTGTCCGGCAGGACGATGCCACTCTTCGTCACTTCTTCCCGCTTAACGGGCTCGATGACGACACGATCACCCAACGGGCGAAGTTTGACGGCTGTTGCGCTCATAGACGATCTACCTCCCTGTGCGGTACACTACAAAACCAATCCAACCGATGCCAATCTGACATTAGCACTCAGACGATGAGAGTGCTAACGCCGTTATCCTACCACGGCACGATCAGGATGCAAAGGCATAGAGCAGTCTTTCTATCGCTCAAACGCGAGAGACATCGCTTTATCACGACGTATCTCGCTTTTCCTATTTAGCACTCTCATTACGAGATTGCTAGCGTGCATAGCGCAGCCGAAGTAGACGTGCCGTTTGGACTGCACTCATCATGTACGGTATGGCGCTTTCATTCTCTGGGTTGCTGCCTGATCTTTCTTCCTCCGGCCCCTTCCCAATTTGGGAAGGGGCCGGAGGAAGGATCAGCGGGACGGCGGCAGGGGGCTTGGCGTCGGCCCCGTCGGCACGACATTCGCGCGGGGCGCGGGCATTGGGATCGGATTGCCTGTCAGCGGCGATCCCGATGGGCGTGGTGGCGATGGCGCACACATTCGGCGCCGCATACGTCAGGCTGCTTGTCGCTGTATGCCCCGTACCGGGGTTCGTCACCACGACCGGCACCGTTCCCGCCGCGTGTGCGGGAACGGTCGCTGTGAACGATTGCCCGTCCGCTGCCACCGTGATCGGCAGCAACGCCCCATTCACCGTGACGGCGGTGCCGGCCTGGAAGCCGGTGCCGGTGAAGGAGAGGCGCTGCCCCGCCGTGCCGGTCTGTGCTGGGTGGAGTGTCGGTGTGACGGGAACGTACTCGTATGCGCCGATGTCGCAGGCATTTCCCTGCGGCCGCATGACGCCGCGCTGATCGGCGCTGACACGAGACGGGCAGGCGCCGCCTGCATCAATGGCGGGGCTGGCCGGACCGAGCGCGTGTGTCTGCGTCGTGCCGGGAGCATTGAGGGCGAGCGGGACAAGTCGTGGGTCAACCGGGCTTGCGGCGGTACCGACGATATCGCCCTTCGTGCCGTTGGTGACGCCGCTGCTGCCGGACATGTCGCCGATCAGATTGTTGCCGTTCGATGTGACCGCGCCGTTGATATCGAGCCCCATATTCCCGGCGATGATCGTGTCGCGGATTGCCGCGCTCCCACGACTGTGGCTATACAGGCCATCGGGGCTATTCCGCGTTATCGTGCCATTGACGAGCGACAGCACGCCACTGGCGTCGTTATCAATCCCACCGCCTGTTTCCCCGCTCCGCGCGGTATTGTCACTCACCGTGCTATCGGTAAGCGTGAGTGTCCCGCCGTTGAAGATGCCCGCCCCGCGCGCGCTCAGCGTGTTGCCACTGATCGTGCTGCCGGTGATTTGCACGGTTCCGCCGCCGACGAAGATGCCGCCGCCACTGCTCGTTGCGGTATTAACACTCACGGTGCTGTTGGTGAGTGTCAACGCATTGCCATCGGTAAGGATGCCGCCGCCATCACCGGCGCTGTTATTGGCAACCACGCTGTCCGCCAGCGTCAGAGCGCCGTGATTCGCGATACCGCCGCCCCCGCTACTGCTGTTCGCGCCATGCTGGATCATCACACCACTGAGATTGGCGCTCATGCCATTGTTGACCGTGAAAACCGTGCCGCTATTCGTACCGTCCACAATCGTCGTGCTCGCGCCCGCGCCGGTGATTGTCACATTCCGATCTATCGTGACGTGATCGTTGTAGGTCGGCAGGGCGTTCGTATTCGCCGCCACATGCACGGCGCCCTCCGCAATCACATTGCGGACGCCTGCGCTGATCGTTGGGAAGGGAGCCGCTTGCGTGCCGTAGCCGGAGGCGGGCGCGCGGACATCCACGTAGGTGGTGGTGGCCAGTTCGTACGCGCCGATGTCGCATGATCCACCCTGGGGACGGGAGACGGAACGCTGATCGGTGTCTGGGCAGCCCGCGCCGGTGGCGGGCACAGCGTCGAGCGCGGGACTGGTAGGAAGCAGCGCCTGCGTCTGAGTCGGCCCGCCATTATTTTGCAGGGGGCCGAGCAACGGATTGACGTTGGTGAAATCGCTCATTCCGAAGCCGCTGCTGCCGCTCGTGTTGCCGATCAGATTACGCCCCAGGCTGGTAACGGCGCCGGTCACGTCGGCAGCGATGCTGTCGGAACGAGTGTTACCGGCGACGATCGTATTCTGCAACGAGACGATGCCGCCAGCGGCGGAGACGCCGCCCTGTATGGCGACTTGAGCGCCGCTGATTGCGACATTGTTACTGATGGTGCTGTTCACGACGGTGGTAGTACCGCTCGCGGCGCGAATGCCGCCGCCGAAGCCGCCTCCCGTCACGGTGTTACCGCTGATCGTGCTGTTCGTTACCGTCAACGATCCCTCATTGAAGATCGCGCCCGAGGTATTACCGCTGATCGTGCTGCGCGTGATCGCGACGATGCTGTTGCCCCCCGGAAAGGCGGTGATGTCAATGCCGCCACTACCGTTGCCGGACGTATTCCCGACGACGGCGCTATCCGCCAAATTCAGGTTGGCGATGAAGACCGCGATGCCGCCACCCGCACCCTGTGCCCCGGCGTTGCCGTGCTGGATCGTCAGTCCGCTGATGTTCACCGTGACGCCGCTCGCGCCGTTGTTGTTAATTACGAAGACCGTTGTCGCGTTGTTGCCGTCTACCGCGAGTGCGTTCGCCCCTGGCCCGGAGATTGTCATGGAGGCATTGAGGTCCAATGTGCTGCCGAGGATAATCGAGCCGCCCAGCCCCGATTGAAAGAGGATTGTCGTGTTGCCGTGGGCATTGGCGTAGGCGACAGCGTCGCGCAACGAGCAGACACCCATGCCGCTGCCAGCGCACCCGTTCGTTGAATCGATCGTCGTTGTGACGGTCACGACCATACCGATCGCGGCCACGGGCATAGCGGGCAGCAGCAACACAATCAGGAGCAGCGCAGTGAACCGACGTAACAGCACAAGCATTTCTCTTACCCTCCATCACTTCCCGACCATTGAGCGGCCTTCGATTCGTCAGATTGCTTCGATACAAGATCAGCGCGACGGCGGCAGTGGATTCGGCGTCGGCCCCGCCTGCGTGCCAACGCTTGTGCGTGATGATGGCATCGGGATCGGCTTCCCCGACACTGGCGATCCGGCAGGTGGGCGGGGAGGCGCTATGGGGCTCACGTTCCCGTAGGTGTATGCCCCCGCCTTCGTCGCGCTCGCGCCATTCACTGTTACCGTCACGTCCACCGTCCCCACTGCGTGCGCGGGCACGGTCACTGTGAGCGTCGTCGCTGTCACATTCGTCACTGTCGCCGTCGCATTGCCGAACAACACACTCGCTCCGCCCGCGAAGCCCGCGCCGGTGATCGTCACATGCGATCCGCCCGTCGCCGCGCCGCTGGTCGCGCTCAGGCTCGTCACGACCGGCACGTAGGTGAGCGTCCCCGCTGCGACATGCCCGTTGCCGGGGTTCGCCACCGCGAAGCCGAGGTTGCCGGTGCTGTGAGCAGGAACGGTCAGGGTGAGCGCCGTGCCATCGTCGCTCACGCCGCTGGCGGGCGCGGTGAGGGTTGTATTGCCGATGGTCAGTTGCGTGCCGGTCTGGAAGCCGGTGCCGTTGAAGGTGACGCTGCCACCGCTCGCTGGGCCGGTGGCGTTGCTTATCGTTGGCGTCACGGGCTGGTATTCATACGCGCCGATGTCGCAGGCCCCGATACGCGGCTGGCCGCGCTGATCCTGCGTGACGCCGTTCGGACAGACGCCGCCCATCTCGATCGCCGGGGAATTCTGGCGGAGGGCGTGTGTGCCGGTCGGGCCGCCGTTAGCGGCGAGCGGGCTAAGCCGGGGATCAAGCGGCGCGCTCGCGGTGCCAACGAGGTCGCCGTTCGTGCCGTTCACGATCCCGGTGCTGCCCGTACCAACGCCGATCAGGTTGTGGCCGCCGCTCGTGAATGCGTTGGCGAGATCGGGGGCACTCGCGCCGCCAGTGGCCATGTTCCCGGCGACGAGGGAATCGGTGAGCGTCACTGTCGCGCCGGACGCATCGTTGATGCCGCCGCCGGAGGAGACGCTGCCACTGACGGTGTTGTTGCTCACGGTCGTGGAGATCAACATCGCGCTCGCAGCATTGCCTGAGACTGGCTCATTGAAGAGTCCCGCACCGTTCCCGCCGGCCTTGTTGCCGCTGACGGTGGAATTGGTGAGGGTGAGGCTGTTATTGGTGTAGATCCCGCCACCCGTGCCGGCCGCCTGGTTGTCCCGCACGGTGCTGCCGGTGATGGTCACGGTGCTCCCTGTACGCGTGCCTCCACCGAAAGTATAGCCATTGGCCAACCATCCGCCGAGCGTGGCGTGGTTGCCCTGCACCGTACTCCCCGTGATGGTGACGGTGCCGACATGCGTGTAAATGCCGCCGCCTACCAGCGCCGTGTTGCCGGTGATCGTGCTGCCCGTGATTGTCAACGACGTGGCGTGGGTAATGGAGCTGCCGTCTCCAACGCCGCCGCCGCCGTTGCCGGTTAAGTTGCCGCTGATGGTGGAGCCGGTGAGCGTCAGCGTTCCCGCGTTGTACACTCCCCCGCCGGGACCATTCGGGGCGCTATTGTTCTGGATTATGCTCTGTGCGACCGTCAACGTCCCCTGATTGAAGATGCCACCGCCGTATGCGTTGCCGTCGGTGTTGCCGTTGCTGTTGCCGTTCGCGATGGTCAGCCCACTGATCGTCGTCACGCCACTGTTGACGGTGAAGACGCTGACCGTATTGCCGCCGCTGATCGTCAGATTTTCCGCCCCCGGTCCCTGGATCGTCACCGAATGGCTGACGATCAGCGTTCCGCGCGCCGAGTCGAGCGTATAGGTAACCGGCCACCCGAAAATACTGGGGACGAACTGGATCGTGTCGCCGTCGGCTGCGGCGTGCAGAGCGTCGCGCAGGGAGCAGCCAGTGGCGACAGCGCGGCAATCGGTCTGGGTGCCGGGATCGTCGGGGTACGTGGAGACGTACTGGATGTTCCCGGCGGCATGGACGATTGCTGCGGGCACGACCGGCGCGAGCAACGCGATGATAAGAGCGGCGAAGACAATCCGCCGAATGACTCTGACAACTTGCTGTAAGGTGAATCTCATTACCGCCCCGATTTCCGCGATGCGCACCCATGTGCTGAACGAAGGGAAAAGTGTCCGGGGATCGCCGAGGGACCGATCGTAGAGATTGCAACGGAAGCCGCCAACCCCCTGACGCTTCCGACAGTAGCAGCCGCGCATCACGTCACGCATCGGTTAAACCCTGTATTTCGTGACATGGGCTCTTCGGCGGGGATGGCGTACATCATGCAGACGAAGGCGCCGGTAGGCAGCGGGATCGCTCCCGTTCTGGCTACCGGTTACCGGCACTGGCTTCTGGCTCTTGGCTAATTACCGCGTGAATCCGTGGCGAAAGGCATAGGCGGCGGCGTCCGCTTTGTTGTGTGCGTCTATCTTCATGTAGAGATTGGCGATATGGCGGTCCACAGTGCGACCGCTGATCGAGAGCGTTTCGGCGATCTGCTTGTTGCTCTTGCCCGCCGCCACCTCGCGCAGCACGTCCACCTCCCGCGCCGTCAGGCCATCCGGGTAAGCGACGGGCGCCATGGATGGGCGGGCGGAGCTGTCCGTGCTGTCCGAGAGCGGGGGCGGCGCTGTCGCCAAGGTTTCCGCAACCACCTCTTCAATTGGCATCGCCGCCCCGGCTGCCCAGGCCGCGTCCCAAACAGCCGGGTCAAGCCCGGCGCGCACGCGGGCGATCCAGCGTCCCTGATCCGCGCGCTCGTCCGGCGGTAGGGGCGCGGTGCGCATGGTGCGCAAGGCCGAGGCTGCGCTGAGCAATCGGGCGGCGCGGGTCGCCTCGCCCAGTACACCGGCCACGGCGGCGAGGCCCTCCAAACTCTCGGCGATGCCGCTGCTACCGAGCGCCCGCTTGATCGCCAGGCTCTCTCGGTGCAACGTCCACGCGGTGGTGTACTCCCCTTGCCTGTATGCAACGAGCCCGAGATTGATGAGCGAGATGGCAATGCCACGCCGGTCACCGAGGCCACGCCTGATCACCAGACTTTCCTCATGCAGCGCCCGCGCTGCTGTGTAGTCCCGTTGCCATTGGACCACCATGCCGAGGTTGCTGAGGGCATTGGCGATACCTGGGTGGTCGCCCAGGCTCCGGTTGATCGTCAGCCCCTCATCGAACAATACCCGCGCTGCCGCGTAATCTCCCCGGCCGCGCGCCACCAGCCCGAGATTGTTCAACGCCCCCGCGATGCCGCGCCAGTCACCGAGCGACCGTCGGATCGTCAGACTCTCTTCATGCAGCGACCACGCCGCCGGGTAATCTCCCCACTCGCGCGCCACCAGGCCGAGATTCTCGAGCGTGTTGGCGATACCGTCCTGGTCGCCGAGCGCGCGATAGAGGGCCAGACTCTCCTCATGCAGCGTCCAGGCCGCCGCGTAGTCAGCCTGCCAGGTCGCCAGCAGGCCCGCGCCCCGTAGCGCCTTGCCGCGACAGCGTGGGGAGCGTCGTACCCGGCATCGCGAGCGCCGCCGCGAGCCAGCGCCGTCCTTCGCGAAGGTAGCCGCGCGCCTCCCAGAAAGGCCAGAGCGCTCCGACCAATCGCAGCGCCGTCTCCGCCTCTTCCGATTCGACCGCCCGGTAGAGCGCCGCTCGCAGGTTATCATGCTCGCGCTCCAGTCGTTCCACCCATGTCGCCTGCGCTGTCCCGACCGATGCCGCATCGGGCTCCGCGATCATCGCCAGGTAATAGAGAGCGTGCCGCCGCCGAGTATCTTCCGCTTCGCCGCTCGCCGCCAGCCGTTCCGAGGCGTATTGCCGCACTACCTCAAGCATCTGATAGCGGGCCACCCCACCCTCCTCCGCCATCGTTATCAGCGACTTCTCTACGAACTGCCCCAGCAGTTCCAGGACGTCCGCCCGCGCGATTCCGTCCGCCCCGCAGACCGCTTCCGCCGCCTCGAGTTCCCACCCCGCCGCGAAGACTGCGAGCCGCCGTAGTGCCGCCTGTTCCTCCGCCGTCAGTAGTGCATGACTCCAATCGAGTGTCGCGCGGAGCGCCTGCTGGCGGGGCGGCGCTGTCCGCTCTCCCACCGTCAGCACCCGTAGTGCGTCGTCGAGACGCGCGGCGAGTTGCCCGACCGGCAGCACCGCGACCCGCGCCGCCGCCAGTTCCAGCGCGAGCGGCATGCCGTCCAACCGTTGGCAGATCGTCGCCACCGCCGCCGCGTTCTCCTCGGTCAGGGCGAAATCCGGCAGCCGCCCGCGCGCACGCTCGACGAACAGTTGCACCGCCTCGCTCTCCGCCAGCGACGCGACCGTGGGCATCGCGTCGGGCAGGGTGAGCGGCGGGACGCGCCAGATCATCTCCCCCGGTACGCGTAGCGGCTCCCGGCTGGTAACGAGGATGTGCAGATTGGGACAGGCGCGCAGCAGGAACTCCACGAGGAGGGCACAGGCGGCGATCAGGTGCTCGCAGTTGTCCAGAATCAGCAGCGATGGCACGGTGAATGCGGCTGAGAGCGTCGCCATCAGTGGCCGGCCCCCCTCTTCGCTCACGCCGACCACCATCGCGATTGCTTGCGGCACGAGCGCCGCGTCAGCGAGCGCAGCCAGTTCGACCCAGTAGATACGGTGGGAGGAGCGTAACGCGTGGTCAGTAGCGATCTGGAGAGCGAGGCGCGTCTTCCCGGAGCCGCCGGGGCCTGTCAGAGTGAGGAGAATCGTCGTGTCGAGGAGTTGGGTCAGCGTGGCGATCTCCCGCTCGCGCCCGATGAAGCGAGAGAGTGGCACGGGCAGATTGAGCGCATGGGCGATGCTGTCAGGAGATTGATCCGGGGCTGCGGGAGGGAATGCTCTACCTTGAAACGACATTCCACCCCTCCAAGACCCGCGTGCCCACGCCGGAAAATGATGGCGGCTCGCACGCTGTGGGGCAAGTATAACACCCGTCTCCTCGTGCGAACCGTCCGGGCGCGGTGTGGTGACAGCCGTGTGCCGACATGCTAGACTCCGCAAAACACCGCAGCCAGGAAGGGGTCTCGGCGCATGGTTGATACGACACTGCTGACATACCCGCCCCACCCGCCCTACCCGCTGGATAGCGCGTCGCCCGCAACCAACCCATACGGCGCATACGCCGCCGTCTATGATATGCAGGGGCAGAGCCGTTGGAGCGAGCGGATGGTCGCCTTTCTCGGCGACCTCCTACCGCGCTATGACGCCGTACCGCACCGCGTTCTCGATCTCGCCTGCGGCACCGGCGCCGCTGCCCTCCGCTTCGCCATACAAGGATACGCGGTGACTGGCATTGACGGCTCCGCACCGATGCTGGCAGTCGCCCGCCAAAAAGCGGCCGACGATGGCGCCGCAGTCCGGTTTGTCCAGCAGGATATGCGCGCCTTCGCCGTTTTGGAGCCGGTGGATCTCCTCACCTGCTTCTATGACAGCCTGAACTACCTCACCGATCCCACCGACCTCGTGCAGACGTTCGCCTGCATGCGGGGCGCGCTCGCGCCCGGTGGCCTGGCCGTCTTCGACATGAATACCCGCGCCGGGCTGGGAACGGACTGGAACGGCAACTGCTGGGTGCAGGAGATCGGCGATACCTATTTCATCCAGCAGGCCGAGTGGGATGCGGAGACGGCGCTGGCGACGATGACGCTCACCTGCTTCGCCCGCCTCGGCCCCAATTACCGCCGCTTCGAGGAGGTTCATCGGGAGCGCGGCTACACGCTCGATGAGATTACCGCCGCGCTGGAAAAAGCGGGTCTCACACCGCTGGACGCCTTCGCCTGCCTCCCGCGCATCGGCCCGACCTTCGAGCCACCCGGCGAGGCCACCGGCCGCGTCATCCTCGTCGCCTGCCCATAATCAGGGTCTTAACGCAGAGCGCGCAGAGGACGCAGAGGAGAGCAAGAAGAAATGAAGATTGATGCTCTAAACTCCTTTTTTATCTCTGCGCGCTCTACGTTAATTGGTTTCAATGGAGGTGTGTCGTGAGTGAGGGTGAGACGGCGGTGCGGGTGTCAGAAGAGATCGGGGCGTACGATGTGCCGATATTGCGGGATGCACTCGCGCGGCTGGCGAATTTCCCGATGCTCGTGCCGCACAACGGCGACATCGTTATTAAGGTCAATCTCGTCAATGGCGCGCCGCCGGAGACCGCCTCGGTAACGCATCCGGCGGTCGTCGCCGCACTCTGCGGGCTGCTGCGCGATTGCGGCGCACGGCGCATCACGATCGCGGACGGTCCTTCCTCCGCGATGAGTGCGTCCGCCGCCTTCACGAACAGTGGCTATGTGGACATGCTTGCGCCCTACAACGTCGAATGGCTCGACTGCAACGAGGCACAACCGACCTGGGTAGACGTGCTAGATCCGCTCGTTGTCGGGCGCATCCCGGTGCCGGAGCGGTTCCTCGCGGCGGATCGCGTCATCAACGTGCCGAAGATGAAGACGCACATTCTGACTGTCGTCACGCTCGCCTTGAAAAACTTCGTCGGCGCGATGCCCGCGACGATCGTTACGACGCCGAACGGCGCAACGCGCAAATCCACCGCGATCCGGCTGCATGGTGCGGACATGTCGAACGCGATCAGTGACCTCAACCGTGCCATCCCCGCCCATCTGCACATCATTGACGGCATCGTCGGCATGGAGGGCCTCGGGCCGACGAACGGCAGGCCGATCCCGACGGGCCACCTGATCGCGGGCGCGAACGCTGTCGCGGTAGACACGGTCGCCGCGACGATGACGGGCTTCGTGCCGGAACGGATCCGCCATATCATCACCGCCTCGAATATCGGCATCGGCCCGATGCGCGGCTTCGCGATCCACGGCGATACGCCCGTCACGCCGTACGAACCCGCCTCCTGCGTTCACCGCGCCGCCCGCGCGGCATAACGCGGTTCATTTGGTTTCTTCGTAGGGGGTACGGCATGTGGGTAATTGTGCGGGATACACCGGAGGAACTGGTCTACCGCGAGGTCGGCAAGATCGTTGCAATCTACCGAATGGAGGGCGGCGACCACTTTCTGAAGGTCGCGGACAAAGCGCCGCATGCCATTCTGGAGGATTTCTGCCTCGAACGCTTCGCCGATCGCGATCCCGCGCAGGTCGAGGCGGTGCCGACCGTTACCTATGACGGCCACGAATTCGCGTACGGCGATCTCGTCGAGATGACCTTTCAGTTGCGCAAGTTCCCGTGGGGCTGCGAGAAGTGGCTGCTTGCGATGCAGAAACGATACGGCGACTACTTCGAGGTGCTCGAAGAGCATATGCAGGCCGTTTCCCCCGAGTATCGCTACCCGCTGTGACGAAGGACTGAGGATAAAGGTCTGAGGACTGCGTGCTCTCCCTTCCCACGCCGAGTGACGGAAGGGAGTTAGGGGGTGGGTTCTTCATGACAGTGTTACCGCGCGATCTCGGTGATGGGTTGGTGCTGCGCCGTGCGACCGTGGACGATACGGGCCGACTGGCGGATTTCAACGCGACGATTCATGACAATGATGGCGAACCGGACGAATGGGTTGGTGTCTGGACACGAGACATGATGCGCGGCGATCATCCGACGACCGGCGCGGGCGATTTCCTAATCGTTGAGGACACGCGCAACGGCGCGATTGCCTCGTCGCTCTGCACGATCGCGCAGCGATGGTCGTACAGTGGTATTCCGTTCGGCGTCGGGCGGCCGGAAATGGTCGGCACCCACCCGGACTACCGGCGGCGCGGCCTGGTGCGCGCGCAGTTCGATGTCATCCATCAATGGAGCGCCGAACGCGGCGAGGCGGTGCAGGTGATCGGCGGTATCCCGTGGTATTACCGGCAATTTGGTTACGAAATGGCCCTTGAACTGGATGCCGGACGGTTCGGCTACCCGGCCGATGTCCCAGCGTTCGACGAGGGCGCGACCGAGCCATTCCGCACCCGCCCGGCGACGGAGGCAGACATCCCATTTCTCGCGCGGTCGTATGAATTCGGCATGCGGCGTGGGCGGATCGCCTGCCTCCGCGACACGGCACAGTGGCGATACGACCTCGCGGGACACAGCCCGACGAGCGATATGCGGCTCGATATCTGTCTGATCGAAACGGCGGCGGGATCGCCTGCCGGCTTTTTCGGGCATCATCCCCGGCTCTGGAACGGGGGCATCTATGTTGCGGTCTACGAACTCGCGCCCGGCGTCTCGTGGCTCCCCGTCACCCCGACAGTGCTCCGCTATCTCAAATCAGTCGGCGAGCAGTATGCGGCAGCCAGCGGCAAACGATTGGACACGATCAACTTCGCGACCGAATCGGAACACCCCGTCTACCACGTCATTCCCAGCAGGCTGCGTGGTATGCACCGGCCCTATGCGTGGTACGTGCGGATCGCCAATCTCGCGGGCTTCCTGCGCCAGATCGCCCCGGCACTCGACGCGCGCCTGGCCGATTCCATCCTCGTCGGGCACACTGGCGACCTGGAACTGAATTTCTACCGGACGGGACTACGGCTCACCTTCACCGATGGTCGCCTGACCGACATCGCACCGTGGCAACCGGACGCGAACGAGCGCGGCCATGCGGCCTTCCCCGATCTCACCTTTCTGCAACTCCTCTTCGGCTTCAGATCGCTTGATGAATTACAATACGCCTTCCCGGACTGCATGATCCGCACCGACGATGCCCGCGTGCTCCTCGATACCCTCTTCCCAAAGCAAGGCTCCAACGTCTGGCCCATCGCATAATGAGTGCTGAGTGCCGAGGGATTGGAGCCGAGCGTATTGCAGTGTATGCTGATGCCTGCCATCGTTGTAGACAGACATGGCAGCTGAGTGCGACATGCGACCGAGGGGACATTTCCACTCCGCTGTTGCGTACTCGCACTCAGCACTCAGTACTCGGCTACTAAAGCGAACGGAGTGAGCGCATGGCGACGCAGACCTACCATTTCGCCGAGCGGATGCAGGTGATGAAGCCCTCGCCGACGCTCGTTGTCTCGGATACGGCGCGGCAACTGACGGCGGCGGGGCACGATGTCGTGGACCTCGGCGGCGGCGACCCCGACTTCGCGACGCCCGCCCATATCGTCCAGGCGGCGGCGGAGGCAATGGAAGCAGGGTTTACGCACTACGTCGCATCGCCCGGTATCCCGGCGCTCCGCAAAGCCATCGCGGCGAAATTGCAGCGGGACAATGGCCTGACCTATGACCCGAACGGCGAAATCATCGTGACGCCCGGTGGCAAGGCGGCACTCGCCATCAGCCTGCTCGCCCTCGTCGGCAGTGGCGACGAAGTACTCGTCCTCGACCCTGGCTGGGTCTCGTATTCGCCCGCCACACAACTGGCGGACGCCGCGCCCGTGCAGGTGCCGCTCTCACCGGACGACAACTGGACGATCACAGCGGACCGTATCCGGTCATACATCACGCCGCGCAGCCGCGTCCTCATCTTCAACTCGCCGGACAACCCGACCGGGCGCGTCGCTACACGGCCCGAGTTGGAAGCGGTCGCGCAAGTGGCGCAGGAGCACGATCTGATCGTCATTTCCGACGAAATCTACGAGAAATTGATCTACGATGGCCACACGCACACGAGCATTGCCTCGCTACCCGGCATGCAGGCGCGGACGATCATCGTCAATGGCTTCTCGAAGCCCTATGCGATGACCGGTTGGCGTCTCGGCTATGTCGCCGCGCCGCGCGATCTCGTCACGCAAATTGCCACGATCCACAGCCATACGGCGACCTGCGCCACCTCGTTTGCGCAGGTCGGTGGCGCAGCGGCCTATGACGGCCCGCAGGAATGCATTACGGCGATGAATATCGCCTACGACCGTCGCCGTCGGCTCGTTGCCGAGGGACTGTCCGCGTTGCCCGGTATCACCTGCCCGCTGCCCGAAGGCGCGTTCTACGCCTTCGCGGACATTCGCGGCACGGGCCTCTCGTCCACGGAATTCGCGACCCAACTCCTGCAATCGCAGTACGTTGCCGTCACCCCCGGTGATGCCTTCGGCCCCGCCGGTGCGGGCTACATCCGCCTCTCTGTCGCCAACAGCGATGCCATGCTCGCCAAAGCCGTCGAACGCATAGGTATCTTTGTTCAGAACCTGTAAAGAGAGACGAAGCACAGAGAACACAGAGGAGACTGAAAGAGGAAAGCGGATACGATTCTTTTCCTTTCCCTGTCGGTGTTCTCTGTGTCCTCTGCGGTTCAATCGTTTTCCTCCCAAGCCTGATGCATGAATGTGGACACGGTCTGTAACGAGTGCGGCCTTCGCGCTGTTTATGGAGATGGAAGGCCGCATCGCGTGACGTGCAGATGTTGGCAGGTGTCAGGGCTTATTCATTATCGTCACACGAGGCCGACCGCAGTGAGCGCCAATGCAGGTTGGGCGGCGTAGCGGCGACAGGCGGCGGCGATATTCGTCGCACCGGCGAGCCGCAGCAGCCCAATCGCAAGATTGCGTAGGGCCACCAGCACCTGTGGTCCCACGCCTGCACGAACGGTTGAGCCGTCTTCGCCAAAGGTGACATCGCGCACCCAATGCAGCTTGTTCTCGATGTGCCAATGCTCGCGCCACAGCGTCAGTAGTTGCGCGGGCGTGGCCCGGTGCGGAGCGAGCGAGGTGACGGCGTACGCGATCTCCCGATGCGTTTTCCCCGTCCGCCGGTCGGTGACGCACCGCTCCATGCACAGTGTCTGCGCCAATCCCGGCCAATCGGTATAGCCGACCAGTTCCGTGGACGCACGCAGGCGGCGCTGCTCGATCCGTTGGCTATGCCTGCTCGTCTCCTCCGCCACGCTGACCGCTGCATCGGCATCGGCGAAGAGGGTCGCGATCTCGTCATGCAGCGTCGGTTGATTCTCCTTCACCACCAGCAGATAGTCGTTGCCCGCCTCCACAATCGTCTCGGCAATCGCGTGCTGGGTGAACATTGCATCGCCCGTCACGACCACGCCGGTCAGCGGCAACAGGGCCAACACATCGGCACTGGCGGTGATCTCGTTGGTCTTGTCCGCCACGGCAACTTCACCGAGCACGACGCCGAGGTGATGGCTGAATAGAGTCAAGAGATGGGCGTCGCTCGCCCCGCAGCGCGCACTCATCCGTAAGGTCTTGCCCTCCATCGCCGCACCGTCCAGTGCTTCAGGCGTGCCCGCCGCACTCGTCAAAGCGGCAACGACCCGCTGCATCCACTGCGCCAGCTGCGCCTCCAACGTCTCGACGGCAATCCGGGCGAAGACCCGCTACACGGTGGACTGGCTCGGCCCCTTCGGATGGGTGAAGCCGAGCCGGGTGCGCCACGGGTCGCCGTAGTTCTTTGCCCAATCGGCGATCCCCGACTGGCCCCGCGCCCCGGCCAGCATCGCCACGCAGGAAAGTAGGAGCAGGGCTTGCAGCGAATGTCGCTTCCCCCGTGCATGGCGGAAATCGGGGATCGTCGCGAAGACCTCGGTCAGCGGTGGTACGATGGGTGGCATGGGTTCCTCCTGTAGATAGCGGCTTCGACATCCCTATCCTACCGGATGAACCCTCCCCCCTCTCCGACAATGAATAAGCCCTGGGCAGGTGTGGAGGGATGGTTGCGGTATCGAACGGATATGGTAGGATACCGTCCGTGGAGAAGTCTGGGAGGAGTATGGAATCAGGGAAGCATGGTGATCGTCAGCCTGCGAAGGTCTGGTTGCACGCGCGTTGGGTTTCTATCGTTCCGGCGCTGATTCTGCTTTTCTTTGTTACCGGTGCAGCGATTTCGCCTCGACCGACGCAGTCGGTGGGTGAATCCGCCGACCCGATCATGCCGACCACGCTGCCGACCCTGCCATCACCCTCTCCGAGCGTCGCACCGGACGCGACCATCTCGGTAACGGCACTACCCGTCGCCGTTACCGCTGGTGGCTTGAACGGCACGAATAGTCGGGATGCCGCACAGTCGCCCGCGACGCCGCTTCCCGCGCCGCCCACAACGCCCGCTCCGACCATCCCCGCTGCCACGACCGTTCCGCCAACGGCGACGCCGTCCGGGCCAACCCCAACACCGAATCAGGGCGCGGCGGGAAACGCGCAACCAGTGGATGGGACGATCCGCGTGCCCGTCCTGATGTATCACTACATCCGCATTAATCCCGTTGCCAGCGACCGGCTCGGCTATGGCCTGTCGGTGACGCCGACAGATTTCGCGGCGCAGATGGAGTGGCTCGTCAAAAACGGCTACCACACGGTCTTCCCCTCGGAACTCACCGCCGCAATGACGCAGCATGCGCCGCTCCCGACGAAGCCGATCGTGCTGACGTTCGATGACGGGTATCGCGATTTCTACGATCAAGTGTGGCCGGTGCTCAAGCAGTACGGTCTGAAATCGTCCAGCGCGGTCGTCACCACCTTCGCGGATAAGGGTGATCAGGGCGATCTGCTCTTCATGAACTGGAACATGATTCGTGAACTGGATCGGAGCGGCATGGTCGAGATCGCCTCGCACACGCAGTCTCACCCCGATCTTACGAAGACGTCTGCGGGACAGCGGTGGGCGGAAGTCTCGCGGAGCAAAGAGATGATCGAGCAGAAACTTGGTCATCCCTGTGCGGCGTTCGTCTATCCCTCCGGGCGGTACGACGACGCGACGCTGGCAGACACGAAGCGGGCAGGTTATCAGATCGCCTTCACGACGAACGGCGGCAAAGTCCGCGCTCCGCAGGACAGCGGCGTCATCCTCCAATTGCCGCGCGTCCGCGTCGCGGGCGGCACAACCCTCGCGGGCTTCGCCGAAAACCTCGACTGAGATACGAGGCTGCGAATCAGCCCGTGACGAGCCTTTGCCGTCAGACGTTTGCCTTCGTGAAGGTCGCCAACCGTGCCGTTGCTTCCGATGAAAAATGCAGTGCCGGATTGCCGTAATCGTTCGCCGGGTTCGGCGTTCCCGGCACCTCTTTGAAGACGTGATCCACGTCCGGCAACTCCACAAGGATCGCCTTCGTGTTCCCCGCCGTTTGGAATCCCTGCATGAGGTTCTGCACGTCGGCGGCGCCCACCTGTTGGTCTTTCGTGCCATGCAAGACCAACACCGGGAGCGTCGGGGGGAGCGTCGCGGCGATCTGACGGGGATCATACATTTCGGCCTCAGCGAGAAACTTCTCATTCGTCGGATTGAAAACCTGCTTCAGCGCCGGGGTGGTGATGTCCGCAGGGACCTTCCCGGTTTGTTTGAGGCTGGCGATCGCCCGATCCAATTCCATCAATGCGTTGTCTGCCTGCTCCTTTGTCGCTTTCCCTGCTTGTTGCGCCTGGGTGTACTGATCCGTGAACTGCTGCCGGATCGTTTCCAGGTACGGGAATCCGGGCGGGGCGGCGAGCACGAGCGCTTCCGGCGCGTCGCTGCTGCCCTTCAGTTGGTCCGCGACGACGAGCGCAATCAGGCCTCCCTCGCTGTGCCCGAGGAAGATCATCCGGCGCGGGTCTACCTCAGGCTGTGCGCGGAGAAAGGCATAGGCGGCCTGCGCTTCAGCAACAAAGAGGTCAAAGCCGATAGCGGCGGGATTCGTACTGCTTGCGAGCCCTGTCTTGCCACTCCCCAATTTGTCGTAGCGCAACGATGCGATCCCCTGGCTGGCGAGCACATCGGCGAAGTTGCGAAAAGTGTTGACAGGCCCGGAGATCACTTTGCTATTGCCATCCCGATCCGTCGGCCCGCTTCCAGCGAGGATGACTGCGGCGGGCAGTTTCTTTCCCTGGTCAGTGATTGGCAGGAGAAGCGTCCCGTAGATTAGATCGGCCCCACTCGTAAACGTGACCTCCTGTGGGCGTACTACGGGCGATGCCGCCCCTGAGGCGATCGGGATGGTTGCCGACGGCCCCATTGCGGCGGCGGCCGATCCCGCCACCGACGTGGATGCGGGAGCCACAGTGTTCACTCTCGTTACGGTTCGTGGTGTGGTAGGCGAGGCGCTGTCAGTGGTCGTTGCCCGCGCGGTCGCGGCGGGTGCCGGGGCCGTCGTCGCATTGCCGCCACATGCCGCCAGGATCGCCGCGAACGTTATCCCCGCTGATCCCCGCAGGATGTGACGGCGGCTCAATGAGCGATCGGGAAGAAGTCGTCCGGGCAATTTCCACTCCTTGCTCGTGCCTGTTGGGATTCATGCCAGTATCCCCAGTACACCTCGTCAGAGTATCATGGGGCTCGTCATTGCGGTCAATCGCGCGGGAAGCGCGGCGCTTCCCACTGGAAGTGAACAAGCGCACCGTTCGTAGCCGGGAGGAGCGCGAGATGGAAGCGGCCTGCAAGGGCGAACGGTCCTGCCAGAAAGCGAAAGCGTGGCATCGCGGATATGAGAGGGGGATACGGCATGGAATCTCTCCTGCACGACACAGCGGCACGGGCGACACGCTACCTCGCGGGGCTGGCGAAACGGCGCGTCGGCCCGATGCCGGAAGCGGTCGGGCGGCTCTCCGATCTGGCGGGGCCGTTGCCGGATGGGCTGATGCCCCCGGCCGATGTCCTCGCCCTGCTCGACGACATCGGCTCCCCCGCGACGGTTGCTTCAGCGGGCGGGCGATACTTCGGCTTCGTGACGGGTGGCACGCTGCCCGCCGCACTCGCCGCGAACTGGCTGGCGGCTGCGTGGGACCAGAACTGCGCCTTCGCTGTCATGTCCCCAGTCGTCGCCGCAGTGGAGGAGATCGCGCTCGGCTGGCTGCGCGATGCCCTGCACCTGCCCGCCGGGTGCGGCGGGGGCTTCGTAACTGGCGCGACCGTGGCGAACTTTACGGCGCTCGCCGCCGCGCGTCATGCGGTGCTGGAGCGTGTCGGCTGGGATGTCGAGGCGGACGGGCTGTTCGGCGCGCCACCGATCACCGTCGTCGTCGGCGCGGAACTGCATGCGAGCCTCGTCAAGGCATTGGGGCTGGTCGGCTTTGGCCGCAACCGGGTCGTTACTGTGCCGGTAGACAATCAGGGCAGGATGCGCGCCGACGCGCTGCCATCCCTCTCCGGTCCCACTATCGTCTGCATCCAGGCGGGCAACGTCAACACTGGCGCATTCGACCCGGCGCGAGAAATCTGTGCGTGGGCGCATGATGCGGGCGCCTGGGTGCATGTGGACGGTGCGTTCGGCCTCTGGGCTGCTGCCGCGCCGGGTCGCGCGCACCTCGTGGATGGGTTCGCGGCCGCCGATTCGTGGGCGACGGATGCGCACAAGTGGCTCAATGTGCCGTACGACAGCGGACTCGCCTTCGTGCGCGATCCGGAGATGCTCCGGGCAGCGATGTCGCTCACCGCCGCCTATTTGCAACAAAGCGACGGGCGCGAGCCGAACCATTACACGCCGGAATCGTCGCGCCGCGCCCGTGCGGTGGATATTTGGGCGGCGCTCCGCTCGCTCGGCCGCTCCGGCCTCGCCGACCTCATCGAGCGCAATTGCCGCTACACCGCACGGCTCGCCGATGGCTTGTCGGCGGCGGGATACGCAGTCCTCAACGATGTGGCGCTCAATCAGGCACTCGTCGCGTTCGGAGATGCGGAAACGACCCGGCGCGTCGTCGCGGCGGTGCAGGCGGAAGGAACGTGCTGGTGCGGTAGTACCGTCTGGCAGGGGCGAACAGCGATGCGCATCAGCGTCTCCTCGTGGGCGACAACCGAGGCGGACATCGAATGCAGCCTCGCGGCGATTATCCGCATTGCGAGCGAGCAGTGAGGATAGCGCAGGTTTTCCCCGCCCATACTTCGTCAGAGGAGGGGGTTTTTCTCCCGCTATCTTGATGATGCCGAGTAGACTAATTCCTCACTACTGGATGGGCCAAAGAGTCATATGAGACGCGATGCGGCCATACGAATCGGCGCCGACTGATGGAGCCGTTGCAGCGATTGGTGATTCAGCGATTTCAATGCATCGAGAGTGGGGAAAACCTCCTCCTCTGGCGAGATATGATGAGAAGCATCGGAGATGAGGATGGTCCCATCGTCGTTGCTACTGGGGGCGGTCATGATGCAGGACGGGATTGGGCGGCGGATGAAGATTGGCGCGTTCTCGCGGACTGGCGAGCAAACGCTGGACGGGCAGCGCGTGCGGTTCAATGACATCAAGGAGCTGGCGGTGGCCGCTGAGTCGGTCGGCCTCGACTCCTTCTGGCTCCCAGATCACTTCATCTATCGCCCCCACGAACCAGACCAGCTCGGTTGCTGGGAGGGTTTCACCTTTTTGAGCGCCCTTGCCAGCGTCACCTCGAAGATCGCGCTTGGGCCATTCGTTGCCGCGACCTCATTTCGCAATCCGGCGCTCCTCGCCAAGATGGCGGACGCCTTGGACGAGATCTCAGGCGGACGCTTCATCCTCGGCCTCGGTGCGGGTAATTGGGAGCCGGAGCACATCATGTTTGGCTATCCGTTCGATCACCGCGCCGGGCGGTTCGAGGACGCGATGCAGATCATCGCGCCGCTGCTCCGCGAGGGGCGTGTTGACTTCCACGGGAAGTATTACGAGGCGACGGAGTGTGTCCTGCGCCCGCGTGGCCCGTCCCCCTCCGGCCCACCGATCTGGGTCGGTGCGAAGGGTGAGCGGATGCTGCGGATCATCGCGCGCTACGCAGATGCGTACAACACCATCTGGCCTCACGATGCCGCGCAGGTGACGGAGCACTGGGAGAAGATGGTCGCCATCTGCAAAGAAGTGGAGCGCGACCCCGCGACACTGGAACTGACCGTCGGCACGCACGTCCACCTGCCGGAAAACGGCAGACCTGCCGCCGATGACCGGGCGATCTGCGGCAGCTATGAAGAGATCGCGGCGCAGTTGCAGGCATTCGCGGCTGTCGGCGTGCGGCACCTCAACGTGGACTTCCGCCCTGACATCAGCATGCAGACCATCGAGGAATTCGGACGCGTCCTGGCGATCATGAAGTAGGGCGATGCGGTCTGCACGTCACAGCCTGGGCAACCGTGTATCGCCCGGCTCCCCCGTCGCCATCTTCCCCACTGCCATGCTACCAACGGGAAACACGAAGAAGGGAGGGGTACATCGTCCCTCCCTTTTCGTTTCATCGTTCAGTCAAGCGCCGATTAGCCCTGCCGCTGCTTGTGCTTCGGGTTGCGCTTATTGATGATGTAGATTCTGCCCTTGCGCCGCACGACAATATCGTCCGGGCTGCGCTTCTTGACGGATGCGGATACTTTCACGTCGTTCCTCCGATAGATCGCCCATGCGGGCTCACCACGTTGCCCTCGCGGTCGCGGCGCACTCGTGCATTTTCGCATAAAACGCTTCGCTGTCAAGCGCCGTGCCGATGAACGTGTCGCTGATGGCGTCATGGCTTGTTCCATCTGCGCAGATGCATGTATCCGCTCACGACCGCGATGATACACGATGGCAATCATCGTGCAATTCAGGTGCGCATGGGAGGTTGTGCGACGGTAGACAGCGTACGATGATTGCCACACAATAGCGGGTATTACGGAGAGACGGGCTGGCGCTGCGACCATTGCCGCCCGCGCACCCATTGGCAGGAAAGAAGGAAAGTGTATGCAGCGACAGGGTAGGGATGGCGTGCAACACGGACTCGATTATCACGGCATCAAGAATCTGATGAGCGTCAACTGGAATCTGACGACGCCCGCCTTATACGAAGAGATCGTCCGGCGGCGCGCCGGCGTGATCGCGCACGACGGCCCGGTCGTTGTCCGTACCGGCAAGTACACCGGCCGCTCCCCAAAAGACAAGTTTATTGTCCGCGAGCCGGGGAGTGAGGCGAATATCTGGTGGGGCGACGTCAACCAATCGCTGGAGCAGGAGCAGTTTGCTGCGCTGCGAAAGCGTATGCTTTCCTACCTGAGCGGTCGTGATCTCTACGTGCAGGATTGCTACGCGGGCGCCGATCCCCGCTATCGGCTCAATGTCCGCATCATCACCGAACTGGCATGGCACGCGCTGTTCATGCGCAACCTGCTCATCCGCCCCGATCCTGACGAAGACCTTTCCGGCTTCATCCCCGACTTCACGGTCATCTGCGCGCCGCATTTCCATTCGAACCCCGAGGAGGATGGCACGCGCTCGGAGACCTTTATCGTCCTCAACTTCGCCACCAAGGAAGTACTGATCGGCGGCACGGAGTACGCCGGAGAGATGAAGAAGAGCATCTTCACCATCCTCAACTACCTCCTGCCGTTGCAGAATGTCCTTTCCATGCACTGCTCGGCGAATTACGGGCCGCAGGGGGACGTGGCGATCTTCTTTGGCCTTTCCGGCACGGGCAAGACGACGCTCTCCTCCGATCCCGCCCGCACCCTGATCGGTGACGACGAACATGGCTGGAGCGATCACGGCGTCTTCAACTTCGAGGGTGGCTGCTACGCGAAGGTGATCAATCTTTCGCCTACCGCCGAGCCGGAAATCTATGCGGCTTCTCACCGTTTCGGCACGATTCTCGAAAATGTCGCCATTGACAGCCGCACCCGCCGCCTCGATCTCGATGACGATTCGCTGACGGAGAATACACGCGCCGCCTACCCGATCACGCACATCGCGAACGCCGATGTCTCCGGTGTTGGTGGACACCCGAAGAACATCATCATGCTGACGGCGGATGCCTTCGGCGTGATGCCGCCGATTGCGCGGCTGACTCCGGCGCAGGCGCAGTACTATTTCCTCTCCGGCTACACTGCGAAAGTCGCGGGTACCGAGCGTGGCGTCACTGAGCCGCAGGCGACCTTCAGCACCTGCTTCGGCGCACCGTTCATCGTCCACCCACCGACACTCTACGCGCGCCTCCTCGGCGAGCGGATCGCCCAGCATGGCGCGGACGCTTGGCTCGTCAACACGGGCTGGACGGGTGGCCCGGCGGGCGGAGGCGGGAGCCGGATGTCCATCGCGTACACGCGGGCAATGGTCGCGGCGGCGCTCGATGGTTCGCTGGCGGGAGTTGAGACCGTACCTGATCCTGTCTTCGGCGTCGGTGTGCCCGTTTCGTGTCCCGGTGTGCCGCCCGCAGTGCTCCAACCGCGCACGACGTGGGATGATCCCGCCGCATACGATGCCAAAGCGCGCGATCTCGCCGAACGCTTCCACGCCAACTTCGCCCAATTTGCTGATTCTGTCAGTCCCGATGTCGCCGCCGCCGGCCCCCGCACCGCTGTCGTCCAGCGATAACGGAAACCGGGGAGAATCGCAGAGGACGCAGAGGGGGCACGAAGAATAATTGGGGGCGCGACACGACGACGATTTGTCGCGTCTCACCTTTTCAGTCCCCTTCTTTGCATTTCTCTGCGTCCTCTGCGGTTCTCCCCGATTTTTAGCCTGTTCAGAGGAGGAAGGGCGCGGTAGGATAGGCGGGAGATGAAAGGACTGATTTCTGGATGGCAGAGATACCTGCCCATGAGCCCGCGCTGATTCGCATAGACCAACTGCTCGCTACGGGCGAGTTCGATGAGGCTGTCGAGACGGCGGAAGCGCTCGTTGCCGAGATGCGCGTTGCCGATACGCTCCGTGCGCTCGGGCGGGCACGCTTCGAGCGTTCGACCGCGACCTTCGATGAAGAAGAGCATGAAATGGCTTTCGCGATCCTCCGCGATGCGGCGGCGATGGCGACGGACGATACAACGCGCGCCGCTATTCTCGCGGACCTTGCGACGATGCTCACCGGGAGCGTTTTCTTCACAGCGGAGAAGGAGGAGGAGGCCGTGCGCCGGTACAAGGAGGCGTACGCGCTCGATCCGACGAACCTCCGCGTCCTGATCGGCATGACGGTGCTGCGTGCGCACCCTGAGATCAACGCCTCGCGCGGGCAGGCCATCGTCTGGGTGGAGCAGGCAATCGCCCAGGGCGCGCCGGAATGGTGGCATTGGAGTGAACTCGGCAAACTCTACGAAGAGGACGGCGACCAGCAGAAGGCAATTGCCGCCTATGAGGAGATGCTCGCGCTCTTCCCCTTCCGCACTGGCCACCCACTGGAGTTCGTCATGCGTCAGCAGCGCAAGCACCTCCAAGCCCTCCGTGTCGGTCGCCTCGAACTCATCAACCTCGACTTCCACCCGCCACCGGCGCGGTAATTGAACCCCGAATGTTGCCCGGGGGCACCCGGAAGAGCACGAAGGAAAGGAGTAGGAAATGGTGACGCTGGATGAGGTATTGGCTATGGTCGAGGCGGGGCGGGATGAGGTGATCGCGCTCGCGCGGGATTTGGTGCGGATCAACACAGTGAGCACCGGTGTGATGCCGACGGGCAATGAGACGCCCGCCGCCGAATTCCTTGCCGCGAAACTGCGTGCCGACGGGATCGAGAGTACCGTCGTCGAGAGTGCGCCGACGCGGGGCAATTGCGTGGCGATCATCAAGGGCGCGGGCGGCACGGATCGTTCGCTCGGTCTTTTGGGGCACACCGATGTCGTCCCGGTCGAGGACGTGAATCTCTGGACGGTGGACCCCTTCGGCGGCGAGATCAAAGATGGGCGGCTCTGGGGGCGTGGCAGTTCCGACATGAAGAGCACCGTCGCGGGGAGCACGATGGCGGCGGTCTTCCTCAAGCGGGCCGGGGTGCGGCTCAAGGGCGATCTCCACATCGAATCCGGCGCAGACGAGGAATCCGGCGGCGTCTATGGCTTCGGCTGGCTGGCGGAGCACCGGCCCGACCTCGTCAACACGACAGCGGCGGTCAATGAGGGTGGTGGCGGCATCCCGATGCAACTGGCGGACGGCACACTCGTCTATTTCTTCTCGCTCGGTGAGAAGGGGCGGTACGAAGTGCACCTCGATGTCCGCGGGCGCGGCTTCCACGCCTCCCAGCCGTGGCGCGCGGACAACGCGATTGACCGCGCATACGAAGTTATCCAGCGCATCAAGTCCTACGAACCGACCCTGGACGCGACCGATCCGATGTTCCAGCATCTCGACCGGCTGGCAGGCGTGGCGGAGCCCGCCAACGCGGAGAATGTCGAGCGGATCATCGCGCGGGTTGGTGAGCGGGAGCCGTCGCTCGCCTCCACCTTGAAGGCGCTCTCCCGCATGACGATCGGCGTTTCGATGATTCAGGCGGGCGTCAAATCGAACAGTATCGCGGAGCGTTGCCATATCACCTGCGATATTCGCACGCTCCCGTGGCAGGATGCCGACTATATCCGAGGCGAGTTCAACCATATTCTGGATGGCCTCGGGTTCGTGGACTTCGAGGTACGCACGACGGCGATCTCGTCCGCCTCTCCACAGGATGATCCCTGCGTCGAGGCGATGCAGGAGGCGACGCGCATCGTGCTGCGGCGCAACGGCTACGATAAGGTCGCCTTTATCCCCTCGCTGACGGTCGGCTTCACGGACAGTCGCCTTCTCCGGCCACTTGGCGTGCATGCGTATGGCTACACGCCCGGCCACCCGCAAGCGGACAAATCGAAATCGGGCGCGCACAATAATGATGAATCGCAGGACGTAAACTCGATCATCATGTATACGCAGGTTGCCGTCGCGACCGCGTGGCAGTACCTCGGCATCGCGGACGGCGTGTAGCGGCGATTCTACCCGATCTCAAGAGTGATTGGCGGCGGGCTGAAGCCTGCGCTACCGTGATAGTATGCTATGAGTCCGAAATATCGAGCGCGTCGCGATGCAGCGCGTGCAGATCGTGCTCGTACTGCTGCATCATCGCGCTCATCGTGCGATCCATGAATTCGACGACATCGGTGAAGATGCGCCCGGCGCGCGCGGATGAGATTGCGCCTTGATCGAGGAACTGAATAACGCCCTGAATGATCGGCGTGCGCGCACGGAGGTATATCTGCACGGCGTCGCTAATGCCAAAGCCGTGGCTGGCGCTATCCCGCCCATACTCGCGGGCAATCGCGCACGCTTCGGCGAGAATGTCCGGCCGATCCGCGCGCCCCGCCACATAACGGACAGCGAGATTCACCATCGCCAATCCACGCCGCCGGTGCTCCGCGAGCGCTTCCGCGTCGAACTCGTTGTACCACGGCCGCTGACGGACATCCGTGACGTAATGATCGTGCGCATACTGCGAGAGGGAGGCTTCGGTGAGGGCCTGCGTGCTGATCCGGCGGCGCGGACGCGCCGTCCCTTTCGCGAGAGAGCGCACATCCTCCTCCGCGTAACGCCGGTGGCCACCGGGGGTGAGAAAGACCGGCACCTTCCCGGCATCGCTCCACCGCCGCAATGTGGACTGGTCCACACCGAGCAGCGCGCATGCGTCCCGGATGGTCAGCCACCGCCGCTCACCCTGACCGCTCGGCTTGCTACTGTCCGCTCGTTCGTCTCCTTGCATCGGCCCACCGTACCCACCACAATGCGCGCGAAACCCGTCCAATCCTTCCTTCTCTAGCCTAGCACGCATTTTCAGCGCGTCAACGCGGTCATGCGGTGACGCGCGCTGCCCGGTCTTCTTCTTCGCGCAAACGATTATTGCATGCATTGGCGATGTGCTTACGGGCGTAAAAGCAATCCGCGCGACGCCGCTCGCGTGCCCGATACGATTCCATCTCTTGCGTGTGTGTTTTTCGTGTGGTATAACAATCTACGTGCATAGTTGCTGAAGATGCATATGGTACTCTCATTGTGCTGAACATTTGTTTTGTCGTAGTGGCTTATGTCGTCTTCAGTGCCATCATGGGAAGTGGGCTTCGTCGAATAAAGGAGTGTGGTCAATGGCAACGCGATCAACCCCAAAGTCTCAGGAAATCGTCCAATCACTGCGTTCGATCATCACCCGCGTCATGGGCGATGCGAGCGGCGCATGGATGGATCTCGATGTTACCATGCCGCAGATGAAAGTGCTCATGCTGTTGCGCGAGAACGGCGCACTCCGGGTTGGTATCCTCGCACGGCACTTGACGGTCTCGACGCCGACGATCACCGGCATTGTGGACCGGCTCGTGCGGCAGGACCTCGTCAAGCGCGAGGATGATCCGTCTGATCGCCGCGTCGTCCTCAATGTGCTGACGCCAAAGGGTGAGCAGTTGATGGAGCGATTACGCCACCGCAGTGACGAAGAATTGACGCGAATCATCGGCGGCCTCAACGCGCAGGAGCAGACCGATCTCGGACGCGCGCTCAAGCGGCTCGAAGAAGTCATTAACGATCCGAATAGCGTCGCAGCAGATTAGCAATGAGCGATGAGAAGGACATGGTCGGAGTTCAGAGTTCGCAGTTCGATGACCCACACCGAATTGCGAACTGCGAACTCCGAACTCCGATCTCACCCATTGCTTCGGTGCGCGTGTGGCAACGCTGACGTTTCTCGGCAGCGGGACATCCACGGGCGTCCCGGCGATCGGTCGAATCAGCCGCGCGAGCGAGTCGAGCGACCCCCGCGACCGCCGTACCCGCTGCTCGGTCTGGATCCGGTTCGCGGATGGCACCGACCTCCTGATTGACACCTCGCCGGAGTTGCGATTGCAGGCGCTTGCGGTCGGTTTGACGCATGTGGATGCCCTGATCTTTACCCACGCGCATGCTGATCATACCGCCGGGCTGGATGATATGCGCGCTTTTAATTCCCTCCAGCAGCAAGTGATTCCGGTCTACGCGGATGCAACGGTGGAGGCAGCGTTCCATGAACGCTTCGCCTATATTTTCGATGATCCCCCGCTGCCGTTCTTTGGCGGCAAGCCCGCCCTTGCACTGCGTCGTATTGATGGCCCATTCGCGATCAATGGTCATACGGTCGTGCCGGTTCCCGTTCCGCACGGCCGCACGACCGTCCTCGGGTTCCGGTTCGGGCGCTTTGCGTACGTTACGGACGCCGCGCAGGTGCCGCCCACCGCGCGCGATCGCTTGCGTGGTCTTGATCTGCTCGTCCTCAACGCGCTCCGCGCGCAGCCACATCCGGTGCATCTGAGCATCGCCGAAGCGCTCGAAGTGATCGCGGATGTACAGCCGCACCGCGCCTATCTCACGCACATGAGCGATGATGTGCTCCATGCCGAGGATGACGCCAAACTGCCGCCCGGCGTCCATTTTGCGTACGATGGCCTGCGCGTGGAGATCGAAGAATAGGCAATAATCAATAGCCAGTAGTCAGTAGTCAGTGGATACCATGCACAGGAACGCGGTCGGCTTATTGGGATACGCCAAATAAGTGGTTGTGTCCGATGGCACGTTTGCCGCATTCTGATAGTGTAAAATGTGTGTACAAACGCTTGCTGTGTAGAGTATCTACTGTCTACCCACTACTCCGCAGTGTCAATCACGCGCACGGTGCGCCGAGATGGGCGAGGGCGGGGCTGGCCCCCCACTCGGCCCAGCCGCCATCGTAGAGTTTGACATTCACGTAGCCGAGCGCCTTGAGGGCGAGGAAGGGCAGCGCGGCGTCAGTGCTGAAGGTGCCATAGAGCGCGATGTTCCGATCCGGCGTCGCGCCGATATTCGCGAGCATCGCTCGTAATTCATCCGGCGAACGGAAGGCCGGGAGGTTCGGGCTACGAATGAATGACGTCCACGGCAGGCGGCGGGCATTCGGGATGGCGCCGATCCGCATTGTGTTCTCCCAAGTCTGCGCCATCTCGGCGTCGGTGCGGACATCGAGGATGATCGCGCGCGGATCGGTGGTCGCGTTGAACATGTCGCAGCGATTAATGAGGAGCGATTCGTCCGGCAAGTCGCGAGAGAAGACATGTGGTGCGGTGTGCGTCCGCTGCTCGATCGTGTATCCCACCGCCGTCCAGCCCGCCAGCCCGCCATTGAGGATGCGGACATTGGGATGACCCGCATACCAGAGCGCCCAGGCGAAGCGCGCCGCCGCCCGATTATCGGTGCGGTCGTAAACGATGACCAGGGTCTTCTGCTCGATGCCGAGATTCCCGAAGGTCTTTTCGCGCTCCGACTTCCCCGCCAGCCGCCCATACGTGTCGGAGTGAAGCTCGACGAGATCTTCCCAATACGCATGCACGGCACCTGGCACATGACCGATGAGGTACTGCGGATGATCCGAGACATCAATGATACGGACATCCGGCGCATTGATGTGCTCCGCGAGCCACGACGGTTCCAGAAGCGCAATGTCCGGCCACGGATAGATCGGCAGTGGCGTTGCTGTTGCGCCAGTCATTGGCGTCGCGCCCGTCGAGCAGGCGGAAAGGAGGAGAGCGATGAGGAGGAGAGCAAACCCCCCAGCCCCCTTCCCGAACCGGGAAGGGGAAGCGAACCTCCCGGAGATAGGGGGGTTGGACAAGACGTCCCGATAATTGGAATGCGTCACCCCTGCCCGTTTTGGGAAGGGGACGAGGGTTAGGTATCTCATGCCATGAGCGTAGCACATGCGGGCCGATTGCGGTACGATGCCGGGCAGGAAATGGGGGCGAGACGACGGATGCACCGCCAGCGCGACGAGTGGAGAGGAACAAAGACCGTATGGCAACCACGATAGTGCAGCCGGAAACGACGAGTGCGGGCGATACCCCGCCGCCTCTGGAGCCGGTTCTCTTTACTCTCGGCTCGCGGGGGCGCCGCGCGGTCTATTTTCCCACGCTCGATGTCCCTGAAGCGCCATTGCCGACCGAGCATCTGCGCGCAAACGACCCGCATGACACGCTCGCCTGGCCGGAACTCTCCGAATTGGAGGTCGTCCGCCATTTCGTCCATCTCTCGCACCTGAACATGGCGATTGATGTCAACTTCTACCCGCTCGGCTCGTGTACGATGAAGTATAACCCGAAGGTGAACGAAGTTGTCGCGGCGATGCCCGGCTTCGCGGCAATCCATCCCTATCAACCGGAGGCATCCATTCAGGGCGCCTTGCAAATCATGTATGACATGCAGGAGTATCTGGCGGAAATCTCCGGCTTCGATGCCGTGACGCTCTGCCCAGCGGCGGGCGCGCACGGCGAACTGACGGGCATCCTGCTCATCCGTGCCTACCACGAGAGCCGGGGCGAGGGCAATGAGCGGCGCGTCGTGCTCGTGCCGGACAGCGCGCACGGCACGAACCCCGCAACCGCTGCGATGAGCGGCTACAAGGTCGTCACGGTGAAGTCGGACGCGCGCGGCAATGTGGATGTCGAGGCATTACGCGGCCTCGTCGGGCCGGATACTGCCGCCTTGATGATTACGAACCCGAACACGCTCGGTCTCTTTGATGAGCATGCGAAAGAGATTGTCGAGATCGTTCACAGCGTCGGTGGCCTCGTCTACAACGACGGTGCGAATTTCAATGCCATCCTCGGCATTGTCCGGCCGGGGGATATTGGCTTCGACGTGATGCATTACAACCTGCACAAGACCTTCTCCTCGCCGCATGGTGGCGGCGGGCCGGGTGCGGGGCCGGTCGGTGTGAAGAAGGATATGATTCCCTTCCTGCCCGCGCCGTACATCGTCAAGGAGGGCGAGACGTATCGCCTGACGACGCCGGAGCGTTCGATCGGCAAGTTGCACGGCTTTCACGGCAACTGGGGCGTCATCCTCCGCGCCTACACCTATATCCGTTCCAACGGCGGTAAGGGGTTACGCACGATCTCCGAGACGGCGATCCTCAATGCGAACTATCTGTTGTCGCAGGTGCGCGCGAACTATCATCTCGCCTACGACCGCTCCTGCATGCACGAGTTCGTGTTGACGGATCAGAAGCAGCGGCCTGCCGTGCGCACACTCGATATCGCTAAGCGGATCATTGATTATGGCTTCCACCCAATGACCGTCTACTTCCCCTTGATTGTGGAAGGGGCAATGCTCGTCGAGCCGACGGAGACGGAGACGAAACAGACGCTCGATGCCTTCGCCGCCGCGATGAACGCCATCGCCCGCGAAGCCGCCGAGAATCCTGAAATCGTCACCACCGCGCCGCACAATGCGCCGATCACCCGCCTCGACGAAGCGACCGCCGCCCGTAAGCCGAACCTCCGCTGGCTCCCCGCCACCACTGAACTGGAGCAGGGTTCGCCCCTCGCCGCGCGGTAATCCTATGGTGGAACGCTGCTGCATCGGCTCGTCCATTAAATCGTAGGGGCGGTTCGCGAACCGCCATCCGGCACCGCAAATGCCAAGGTGTCTGATCGCATACAACGGAGATTGCATGAGCGTGGACCGGCCTTATATCCTCCACTTTTCGCCGGATCGGTCATTGGGAACGCTTTACCACTGGGATTCGCCGGATGAGTCGGTTCTCGTTGACCAGTACGACGACCGATGGTGGCCGATTGACTTTGCAATCGGCGATATGACCATACCTCCGGGCAAAGAAATTGGGTTCATCGCGGGCGATATGCTTAACGAGGACAGCACTTTTACTGATGAGGATGTAGCATTCCTCCACCAGATACCAGGACTTTCTTCGCTTGACTTTCAATCCGCGAGGGTGACAGAAACGGGACTCGCGGGTTTGGAATATCTCCCCGCAGTTCGATCGCTCAGCCTCCCGTCGCGAACAACCGATGAAGGGTTTGCACATATCCACCATCTTAGCGGATTGCGGGAAACGGGAGTGCCACGCGGCGTTTCGGATGATGGGATGGCATATCTCCAAGACCTTATCGCTTTGAAGTCGTTGGGGCTTGCCCACAATACACGCGTGACAGACGACGGGTTCATCTACCTGAAGAACCTCACTGCCCTCGAATATCTGTCATTTGGCTGTACAAATACCGGTGACGCTGCTGTGGCACACGTACGTCACCTCACGAATCTTCGTAGCCTCGCTCTCTTTCTTACCAAAGTAACCGACGACGGTCTTCGTCATCTACGGCTCCTTACGAAATTGCGATTTCTCGGACTCTCAAAGACCGCAGTATCGGACGACGGTCTTACAAGCCTTCAACCGCTCATTGATCTCGAAGAACTGCATCTTGAAGGAACCCGAGTGACGGATGCGGGACTTGCGCACCTGGTCAATCTTCAAGGTTTGCGGCATCTTTTTCTCAAAGATACACAAGTCAGTGATCCCGGCGCGACCAAATTGCGGCGATCCCTCCCCGCGCTACGAATTTTTCGCTGATGCCCTGCATCGTTGTCATGCTCGCGCATCGCAGTATTGCGGAGGGCGGTTCGCGAACCGCCCCTACGAGTCCCACCAACAGCATAAAATCCCCGGAGTTGCCTGGGAACAGGGCAGGAAAACATCTTACGGTGTTGGTTCAGGGAATATCCCCGTACCGAACGTGTTTGAGACTATGTATCGCGAATGAGCCGCGATCTGTCTCCCGAAAGCTGGTTTTGGGGCGTTGACACACCGGACGTGATGGCGTACGATGCTTCCTTGCGCCGCCGGATTCGGTGGCCTGAGTATGCAATGAAGTGGGGTGGCACGCGGCCGCTCGACGCAGTGACGGAGGACATCGGTGTCGTACGCGGTGATCGAGACGGGCGGCAAACAGTACCGCGTGACCGTCGGGCAGGCGATTGAGGTCGAGAAGCTCGACGGGGATGTGGGCGACGAAGTGACGCTTGGGCGCGTCCTGCTCGTTGCGGGCGAAGGGACGACGAGCATCGGTACGCCCATTGTAGAAGGCGCGGCGGTGAAGGCGACGATTGACGCGCAGCACAAGGCGGACAAGGTAATCGTCTTCAAGATGAAGGCGAAGAAGCGGTATCGCCGCCTCAAGGGCCACCGGCAGCAACTGACCCGTCTGACCGTCACCGACATCATTGGGTAAGTCGGCGGTCGCCAGTCGTCAGAAGCGAACAATCGCCACTGACTGATGACCGCTGACTGACGACTTCGCTACTGGAGGCAGCAATGGCACACAAAAAAGGCGTCGGCTCATCCCGTAACGGCCGCGATAGCAAGCCGAAGATGCTCGGCGTCAAGCGGTACGACGGCCAGATTGTCAGCGGTGGCGAAGTGCTCGTCCGGCAGCGCGGCACCCGAATCATGCCGGGCAACAATGTCGGTGTCGGGCGGGATCACACACTTTTCGCGATGATCACCGGTTCCGTCAAGTACGAACATGTCGGGCGGTACAAGAAACAGGTCAGCATTTACCCGGCTGCGGTGAGCGCTTTCCTCGAAGAGACCCAGGTCGCAGCAGGATAATCACGCGTAGTCAGGAATCAGCGCCGGATGGTCGCTGTACACCAACTACCGACAGAAGGAACCCGATGAAGCCAGGAATTCACCCTAACTATGTTGAAGCGACCGTGACATGCTCCTGCGGCAATACATGGACGACGCGCTCGACCAAGCCCGCGCTGCGCACCGACCTTTGCTCGGAGTGTCACCCATTTTTCACCGGCGAACAGCGTATCGTGGACACGGCCGGTCAGGTCGAGCGGTTCATGAATAAGCTTGGTAGCGCGCAAGAAGGCGGCGCGGTGAGCAAGAAGCAGGTCCGGCGCGAGCAGAAGATGGCGGAGACGCAGCGCGCCCGTACCTTTACGCCCGAAATCGAGGCGCTCGCGCATGCTGGCGAGACATCCTCCGCAGCTGCAACGCCGACCGCATAACGCGGTTTGCGCTCTGTGGCGGCTTCGTCGGGCAAGGATCATAATTGATCGCTGAAATGGCGTAACAAATCGCCAATCCATTCGTTATATCGGTCAGAGTGTTGGAGATACCTCAACACCCTGGCCGGTTTCTTCGTTTTCTCAGTATTCGTCTTACAGAAAGTGTGCGAATTCGTGACGCAAACGTCCGTTTTCCCTGTGCGCACAGTCTCGTTTCCTCTCCCGGTTCTCGATGCTCTGCATGCTCCGGTTTCTGTCGCTCCCCCGGTCATCCTCAAAGAGGGCAGCACGTTCCTCGTCGCGGATGCGCGCGGTGACATCACGGGCGAACATGGCTCCGGGCTCTACGAGCACGATACCCGCTATCTCAGCCGGTTCGTCCTGACAGTCAACGGCCACCGGCCAGTGGTTGGGACGAGCGCGCGGCCCGGCCCGGCTGTTGTCTCGATGCGCGCCTCAGTCCCGGCGCGGCGCGATGACCTGGACTGCCTCCGCGTGCATCGCTCTGCTGTTGTGGATGACGCGCTCCATGTGAATGTGACACTCCGTAACCCGTCGTCTGTCGCCCGCCGCATTCGGGTTGCTTTGACGATGGCAGCGGATTTTCGGGACATGTTTGCGGTGCGCGGCTTCTATACCGGCAGGCGGCGTGGCGCAATGCAGGCGCCGGAGATGGACGAAGGTCACGTCCGCTTCCGATACCAAACGCTCGACGGCATGCCGCTCTGGACCGATGTGCATGCGAATCACGCGCCGGTGCGGAGCGCATTGATGACGAGTGGACATCACGGCCAGACGCCGGGCATCCGGTGGATGTTCGCGCTTACGATACCCGCCGGTGGGCGCGAGGAACTCTCGTTTCTCGTCACGCCGGGGCGGGCAACGGAAGCGGCAGCGAACCGGAACATCACCACGTCCCTGCGTGCCGCCCGCTCGCTGGCGCACCAGTGGACTGATGAGATCGCCGCGATCGAGACGGATAATACGTCGTTCAACCGGCTGCTGCGCCGCTCGGCGGGTGATCTGCGCTCCCTCCTGACGCCGTGCGCAGCGGGGGAAGTGACGGCGGCGGGCATCCCGTGGTTCGTCGCGCCGTTTGGCCGCGATTCCTGCATCACCGCGCTCGAATCGTTGATGCTCACGCCCCGGTTCGCGGTCGGCGCGCTCCGGGCGCTCGCGGCCCATCAGGGGACGGAGGTGAATCCCGCGCGAGATGAAGAACCAGGCAAAATCCTCCACGAAATCCGCGTTGGCGAGCTATCGCGCACGGGGGTGGTTCCCTTCTCAACGTATTACGGGAGCGTGGATAGTACGCCGCTCTTTGTGATGCTCTTCGCGCAGACGATGCGCTGGCTCGATGCCGACGCGCTCTACGCAGATCTGCTGCCGCATGTCCGGCGTGCGCTCGACTGGTGCAACCAGTGGGGCGACGCCGATGGCGACGGATACATCGAATTCGGGCGGTTCGCGCCGCATGGCGTCGCCAATCAGGGATGGAAGGACAGCCACGACTCGCTCCACCACCCGGACGGATCGGCGGTGCTGCGGCCCATCGCGCTCGCGGAAGCGCAGGCGTATGTCTATGCCGCGAAGGCGTGGCTCGCGGACATCGTCGAGTGGCGGGGCGATCTTTTGTGGGCGGCGCAGTTGCGGGTCGAGGCGGCGGACCTTGCCGCGCAATTCGAGCGCGATTTCTGGCTGCCGGATGAAGGGTGCTACGCCTACGCGCTCGATGGCGCGAAGCAGCCGGTGCGCACGGTCGTCTCGAATGTCGGACATCTTTTGTACTGCGATCTCGTGCGCGGTGACAAGGCGGCGATTGTCGCGGAACGCCTGCTCCGCCCGGATATGCTCTCCGGCTGGGGCGTGCGCACGCTCTCGTCCGACTCCGTCCGATACGACCCGGACAGTTACCACAACGGCAGCATCTGGCCGCACGACAATGCCCTGATTGCCCTGGGGATGCGGCGTGCCGGATGCGTGGCGGCCGCCACTGAGGTCGCCTCGCAGGTGATCGCGGCGGGGCTGGCGCAGCCGCTCAGTCGGATTCCCGAACTCTACGCGGGGTATATGCGCGACACGGCGGTTGCCGCGCCGGTGCCATATCCAGTTAGTTGCTCGCCGCAGGCATGGTCTGCCGCGAGCGCCTTCGCGTTCGTCCAGGCGATGATCGGTCTTGAGGTGGACGGGCGGACGGGCGAGATCGCCTGCACGCCGCATCTCCCGCCGTGGCTCTCGACGGTCCGCGTGCGCGGTCTCCGGTTTGGCCGGACGCAGGCGAATATCACGATCACGCGCGATGGACTCTCCGCATATCGCGTTGACATCACGCGCGCGGACGGCGTGCATACGGAATACTCGGTGGCAGGCGCGCAAGCGTAATCTGGAATCGTGCGTGGGCTTCAGCTTACGGCCTCTTTCGCAGGCTGAAGCCTACGTTCCCACGCTGCACACTCAGTCCGCCGCCTGGACCGACTCGATGCGAAATGACGTCAGATCCGGTACCTGCGCGTTGATGAGCAGATCGTAGAGCCGTTCATAGCCGATGGCCATCGAGCGGGCGGAGAAGTGTTGCTCGACTTGTTCGCGGCAGGTCAACCGGTCAATGTCGTCAAGGTGCCCTGCCGCTTCGACGAGACCGTCCACCGTGGGTCGGATAAAGCCCGTCACACCGTCAATAACGATTTCCGGCACAGAGCCGCAGGGCGTCGCGAGCACCGGCGTGCCGCAGGCCATCGCCTCGGTCATTGTCAGGCCGAAGGGTTCGGGCCATTGGATCGGGAAGAGCAGCGCGCGCGCATTGCCGAGAAAGTCGCTCTTCTCGTCGTCGCCGATCTCACCGATCCACTCAATCATCCGGCCGTCAATCTCGTCCTTGACGAGATCGAAGTATTCGGGGTGGTCATCGTCCACCTTCGCAGCGATTTTCAAGGGGATACCGGTACGCTTAGCGATCTCGATTGCCTGCACAATGCCTTTGTGGGGCGTAATACGCCCGAGGAAGGCAAAGTAGCCGCCACTTCCGTCGCCAACATGCAGGTGATGGAGATCTATACCGTTATAGACATTGCCGATCCAGCGGGCCTGCGGGAGCGGGCGCTGTTGATGGCGGCTAATCGAGTTGACGGCGGCGTCCGGGTACGCGTCGAAGATGAGGGGCAAGGTCGGCAAGTCCAGACGGCCGTGCATCGTCGTCAGCATGGGCGTGCGCACAAGGCGCGTGAAGGGGAAGGTGAAGAAGTCCACATGACTGTGGATGACATCGAAGTCGTCCGCCTGCTCGAAGACGCGACCGAGTTCGAGCATCTGGGGCGGATGGATATCGCGCGGCATTTCGAGGCCGGGCAGAAGACGCAGGCCGGACGGGACAATTGGGACGAGATTGGCGAGCGTTTCGGAGTCTCCCGTTGCAAAGAGCGTCACATCGTGCCCGCGTCGGACGAGTTCATTGGTCAGCGCCGCGACGACGCGCTCGGTGCCGCCATACTTCAGCGGCGGGACACGTTCGGCTAATGGCGCGATCTGCGCAATGCGTAATCGGTTCGTTGTCATGGTCATTCTCCCTCAAGAAATCGTACCGCGATCTCGTCTGCCAGGAGTCGCGCCCCGGGAGCGATTGCGATCCGACCACCAGTATGGGTAACAACTCCCTGTGTTATATATTCCGCAATCTGGCGACCGTAGATCGCATCCACAGTACGAGCGTGGCGCTCAAAAAATGCGCTTTCCGAGATTCCTTCAGCAAGACGCGTTCCAAGAAACATTGTCTCGGCGCGGGCGGTCGCTTCCGTGATCTGTTCCGCCTCCGCTTCCGCGCTGCCCTCCTGCACATTCGTCAAATACGTATGGAGGTCTCGCGCATTCCAAAATCGGCGGTCGTGGCGGTGGCTGTGCGCGCCGACACCGAAGCCGAGGTAATCGCCATTCACCCAGTAGCCGCAGTTGTGGCGGGAGCGGTGACCGGGCCGGGCGTAGTTCGAGGTTTCGTAGTGGTAATAGCCCGCACCGGTCAGCAGTTCATCCGCCGCAAGGAACATATCGGCGTAAAGGTCCTCATCCGCGACGGTAGTCGTCCCGGCAGCGACCGCATGCGCAAGCGGTGTCCCCTCCTCAACGGTGAGCGAATAGGAGGAGAGATGATCGGGGTGCAGCGCAATCGCCGTCTGGAGGTCGTCGCGCCAATCGGCGAGTGTCTGCTCCTGCCAGCCGAAAATGAGGTCCGCGCTGACGCTCGCAAACCCGGCGGCGCGGGCGTGCTCGATCGCCTGCCGCCCTTCCGTCGGCGTATGGAGCCGACCAAGTGCATCGAGGCCGCGCGGATTGAAGGTCTGCACGCCGATTGAGAGGCGCGTCACACCCGCTGCGCGGAAGCCGGCGAGATGGCGCGGACGGAGCGGCCCCGGATTTGCTTCCAGTGTGATTTCCGCGTCCTTCTGAACATCAAACACGTCGCCAATCGTGGTCAGAATACGACCGATCTGCGCGGCGGGAAGCAGGGAGGGTGTGCCGCCACCGAGGAAGATCGTCGCCACTGGTGGGTTGGGTGCGTACCGTTCCGCTCCTTGCCGGATTTCCTGGCAAAGAGCATCCACGTACGCGGGCGCGGTATGGAGCATCCCCTCGACGACCGCGAAATCGCAGTAGGGGCAATGCTTCTGGCAGAAGGGAATATGGACATAGATGCCGATCCGCGCGTCGGGATTGATTATCGGCACATCCGCGATAGCATCCGGGATGGGTTCTGAACCACGCACGGCTACGATATGAGTGCCGGTTGTTGAACCTCGACCGTCTCGCCGAATGATTGCCACTCAGGGAGTGAATCACCATCTTCGATCATCGCGCCGACGTGCATGTTTATCGCACCACGAATGTTCTCGCGGACCTCGTCGAGTGTCTGCCCCGTTGCGATGCAACCGGGGAGGTCAGGCACGTACGCTGAGTAGTTTCGGGGTCCAGCAGTAATGACAATCGCATAGTGCATTGATGTAACTCCTTATCGCCATCCAACTTGTTCTTGAATGCTTTTGCATGTCTTGGGATCAATCTCTTCATTCGGGTGGCCGGCAACGGTCACTTTCCCTTTCTTCTCCAAATGTCTGTACTAACGATGGCTGCCCTTCTGATCTTTGAGATACTATCCGTCGTCCATCAGTCGCCGAATGGCATCGCGCACCTTCATTCTTTATTCCCGATTCGCATGGGTGTCAAGCATCTCTTCATACTGGCTGCCCGCGCGATGCCGGGGATTGCTCCGCTTTGGTTGATTGATCGTTGACGATCGTATGAAAGGCTGTTTCCGCTGCAGCGGCGTCATCGGCGGTCGCGGGGCGATCGCTATACCGGGCCGCGCGGTATGCATCGGTGATGATGAGGAGCGATGCGCCCGCGTGTGGATAAATCCCTTCGAGGGGGGGCACATGCTCGCGCGGCGCGGCGGACGCGGCGCGTGGCGCACCCGCCCGCGCGCCGCGATGGAGCAGGCGCGAGTAGAGGGTACGAATCTTCAAGGTATATTGCCAGCGCGGATCGCCACGCAGATCCGCCCACGGGTCTGTGCCTTTCCGTCGCAGCCGCGCCGCGAGATTGGCGAGCATGCCCTTGAGTCCCGCGCCCACCTCGTTCCAATCCATCACCGACTCGCGCTCCTCATTACCGCGCGGGCGGCGTGTTGGCCGCCGGAAGATGAATCGCGTGAGGAGCCAGATGATCCCCACGAGCACGATGGCGAGCAGGATGAAGCGGATCGGATCGGGCAGCACAGCCACCTTGTGGCTGGCCTGATCCGCGACCTGACGGGGTGGAACGGTAGGTGGTGGCAGGTTGGAAATCCTGCCGCCGGTGATCTTGTTCACCAGCGAACTGAGTACGAGATAGAAGATGTAGGCGATCCAACTGATGATCGCGATGATCAGATTGAGGATGAAATTCAGGACGACAAAGAGCGGATGCAAGATTGCTGTAACAGTCTGGAGGAAGGTGTGGGAAAGGACCGCCGACGCGAGCAGCCCGACAATCAAAATCAGCGCGACCGGTAGGACGAGCGGACCGATCCACTGCGGCCCCAGCCGCCCCTGCGCGCGCAAGCCCTCGATCTGCAGGCGGGCCAGTGTCACGGCGCTCAGGGCGAAAAAGAAGAAACCGACGACGAGGATGCGAACGTACGCTCTCCCCGGCGAATTGGTCTCCTGCGCCGTGACGGTCAGGATACTCGTTACGGCGACGACCAGTACGCCGACACGCAACATCGTATAGGTTGTGTCGAGGGACGGCGTCTCCCGCAATCGCCCGCGCGCCCAGGTGTAGATAATGACGATTGTGATCAGCCAGACGGACGATTGCGCCGTTGACGGGCGGAAGACGTAGGCATGCGCGGTTTGGCGAAGCCACTCCGGGTTCCAGGGCGCGTATTGCCGGAATGCGCCGATGTAGAGCAGGGCGGCAAGCGTCAGGACAATCCCGACGCCAATGGCGACCTCGTAATCCGGGCTCCACAACTGGAATGCCTCGACGAGGCGCGGGATCGCCGCCGCCACGATCATCATGACGAGGATCGCCAGCGGTGGGATGCCCCCGACTCCGCCCGTGGAGACTGCGCCCGGCGTCTCGATCAATCCAACGACGAGCGAAACGAGCATCGCTTCCGCGCTGATCAGCGTGAAACTGAGCGCGGCGGATCGCCAGTCCCACGCCTTTACGAGACGACCCAGGTAACTTGGGAGGACTGCGGACTGCGGGTGCCCTTCGGGCGGCATGAGGATTGACTTATCGCGCTCGTCGTTCATGGTGTATTCCTCATGATGTATGCGCCGCTCGTATACGATGTCTACGATAATCTTGCATGTCTTCTCAGTCCTCAGTCGTCAGTCCTCAGCCCTGCATCCTTCGTCGCTGCTTCAACAGATTGCCACGGGAGCCGGTGGACGAGCACGCCCGACAGGCCGGGATCGTCCACAAAGCCGAGCGCGATAATGACGACGCGCAAGCCGCGCTGCACGAGGTTTGCCAGCGCCCGGCGGAGCGCATCGGTCATCGTCATCGTCACGACAATCACGGTGCTGCCCCACGGGAAGCGGGGCGATTCCTGCTCCAGCGTGCCGGCGATGTTCACGTAGGTGAACGGCGTCAAGCGCGCGAGGCCTTCGAGGATGCGCGCGTACTGGTCCTCACGGCGGCCGGGTGGAATGCGGAGTGTCTGATCTGTCTGCGCCAGTAGCCCGTTCGCGAAGACGCCGACGGCGTATTTCTCGGTGTCCGCCCACGCGGCGATAGAGGCGGCAACGCTGATCGCCCGCTCCAGATGCTCCTGATCCACGCCCTCATAGTAGCGCGCGACGGTATCGAGGTTGAGGAAGATGGCAATCTGGAGGTTTGCGGTCGGTTCATAGACCTTCGTCTGGTAGGCCCCGGCGCGTGCGGACGCCTTCCAGTGGATCGCCTTGAACGGGTCCTCAGGATGATACTCACGCGTGCCGATGATGCGCGTAGGGTCGGTAATCACCGTGCGACGCACGTTCGTCTCCCCGAGCAGATGGCGCGGCGGTAGGCCGAGTTCGTCGAGCAGGACGAGCCGCGGGTAGACCGTCAGGTATTGCTCGCCGGGGAGGGATTGCCGGTGCGCGAAGAAGCCGAATGGATCGCCGGCGCGGATCGTGACGGGGCCGACGCGGAAATAGCCCCGGTGCGGGCATTGGAGCGTCAGGTGCCAGGTGATGCGCTCGTACCAGCGGAGGGCGGTAAAGAAGGAGACGATTTGCGTCCCCGGCGACTCGGATTGGAACGCCTCCCAGTCGCGGACGCGGACGCGCGATGCCACGGCATCCTCCACCCGCACCCAGGGCATCGGCAGCAGTTTCTTGTTCGTCATCCGCAAGGTGAGATGGAGCGATTCGCCCGCGAAGCAGCGGTCGGTGTCCGTGTTACGCTCGAAGAGCAGCCGGTCGAGGACATGCTTGTTCCAGAACCACGAGAGCGCGAGCGTCAGGAGCGTGATCGTGCCGATGACCGTTACGGCAGGCTGGCCGAGAAGCATGCCGAGGAGGATGACGACGACCGAACCCGTGACCCATGCCTGGCCGTAGATGGCCCCGGTGCCCATAGAAAAACCCTAACCCCCCGACCCCCTTCCCCACGGGGAAGGGGGAGAATGACGGAGCGATACGCGCGAACGTTAGACAGCCTCGACCGGCACGGGCACCTGTGCGACAACATCGCGCAGGATGCTCTCGACCGTGCGGCCCCGCAGGCGGCTCTCGGACGAGAGGATAATACGGTGCGTCAGGATCGGTGCCCAGAGCGCCTTGATGTCTTCCGGCGTCACGTAATCCCGCCCTCGGATGGCGGCGTATGCCTGCGCCGCGCGATAGAGGGCGAGCGATCCGCGTGGCGACGCGCCGAGCGCGATAGATTCGTGAACGCGCGTGGCGCGGACGATGCGCGTAATGTATTGCCGTAGTTCGTCATCCACATGCACAGCGCGCACGCCCGCCTGGAGCGAGGGGAAATCGGCGATGTCGCCCACCGGTTGCAGATTCGCGAGCGGGCTGGCATCCTGGAAGCGCGTGAGGATCGCCGCCTCGTCGTCCTCGTCCGGGTAGCCGACCTTCAGTTTCAGGAAGAAGCGGTCGAGTTGCGCTTCCGGCAGGGGAAACGTCCCCTCCAGTTCAATCGGATTCTCCGTCGCGATTAGGATAAAGGGACGCGGTAACGGAAGTGTATCATTCTCGATCGTCACCGTCCGTTCCTCCATCGCTTCGAGGAGGGCGGACTGCGTGCGCGGTGTGGCGCGGTTGATCTCGTCGGCGAGGACGATATTGCCGAAGATCGGGCCGGGCCGAAACTGGAATTCCTGTACACGCTGATTGAAGTAGGTCAGGCCGCTGATGTCAGACGGGAGGAGATCGGGCGTGCATTGAACGCGCCGGAAATCGCCGCCAATAGCGCGGGCGAGTGACCGTGCCAGCGTCGTCTTGCCCACACCGGGCACGTCCTCGATCAGAATATGTCCCTCACACAGCAATGCAACGAGCGCGAGGTCCACGACCGCCCGCTTCCCCACCATTACCTCACCAACACGATCCAAAATCGCGTCGGCGTACTCCTGTACACGACCCACCGGCTGCACTCCTTCCTCCCTGCGCGCACGCCAGATTGTAACACGAGTATGGCAGTAGTCAGTAGTCGGTAGTTGGTAGTCAGAAAATGCGGAATACCGCGAATATGCTCTGCCCCCGTTTGGCACGTATCCGCAAACAGCGTCTTGTCTGACTACCGCCTACTGACTACTGCCAACTGGCTGCTATACTCCGTACGTGCCGCGCCCGACTGGCGGGCGGGTGGGTAGATGTGAAGATGAAAGAGGTACATCAATGGGAAAGACATTCCGGCAGATGGTGGCGGACGCGCGCGGCGACGTTGGCGTCGTCAGCCCGCAGGACGCGAAGAAGGAGATTGACACGGGCAGCGCGACGGTCATTGACGTGCGCGAGCCGGAGGAAATCGCGGCGAGCGGCACCGTCCCCGGCGCGCGGAGCATCCCGCGCGGCGTGCTGGAAATCAAGGCGGACACCGAACTGCCGATGCGCGATCCCGCCCTCGAAGACCGCAATCAGAAGATGCTGATCGTCTGTGCAGCGGGCGGGCAGGCGGCGCTCGCCGCGAAATCCCTCAAAGATATGGGCTTCAAGGATGTCTCAATCATTGATGGCGGCCTCAAGGGTTGGAAAGACGCCGGCTACGAGACCGCAGCGCCAAAGAAGTAAACGAACCTCACCCCCTGCCCCTCTCCATCGCCCTGAGATCGGGATATGCGTTACATTTGTTCGGCGATGGAGAGGGGAGGGGAAGGGGAATTGATAGGGAAGGCTGCGGCGTCTTCTAGCGACCGCTACCTCCCCGTATCCCTCCCCGCATTTTCTCCCCCTCTCCTTTGCCTTGAGGCAAAGGAGAGGGAGCCGGGGGTGAGGTTCCCTCAATCCACGACGAATGCTCCCAATGCGGCGCGGTTTCGGCGGAAGTCTTCGACAACCTTGCGCTCATCCGCCGCCGCAATGCGCGCAACCGCATCCGCGTAGGTGACGAAGGCAAGCGCCGCCGTCTCGTCTCCCTGCTTGATCACTTCTCCGCTCCACTCCCGCACGTAAAAGGCGACGCCAACGTACTGCACCTGATCGCCGTTCGCATATGTGGACATGTAGCGCGGGTGGCTGTAGACACCGAATGGAACGGCTTGCAGTACATGCACTCCCGTTTCCTCGCGCACTTCGCGCACGAGCGCGTCGTGGAGCGATTCGTCCAGCTCCATCGCGCCACCAGGCAATGCCCATTCCCCCGACGGTTTCTGTTGCAGGAGCATCTCTCCCGCGCCATTCTCGATGATGGCATAGACGCCTGGGGAAAGGAGTTTGCGCGTCCCGACGAGCGCGCGCAGTTGTTGCAGATACATCCTACTGCCCTTCCATCCATCGGACCCGCAGGCTAATTGAGCAACTCGAAGATGCCTGCCGCGCCCATGCCGCCACCGACACACATTGTCACCATGCCATAGCGGCCACCGCGCCGACGCAGTTCGTTGATAAGGGTTATGGTCAGTTTCGCGCCTGTCGCGCCCATTGGATGACCGAGGGCGATAGCGCCGCCGTTGACATTGACTTTCTTGATGTCCATGCCGAGTTCCTTGACGACAGCGAGCGATTGCGAGGCGAATGCTTCGTTCAGTTCGATCAGATCCATGTCTTCGAGATTCAACCCGGCCAGTTTCAACACCTTCGGTACCGCGACGAGCGGCCCGATGCCCATGATGTCGGGCCGCACACCGCCGACGGCGAAAGCGACGAAGCGGGCGAGCGGCGTCAGGCCGTGCCGCTCCGCCGCCTCACGCTCCATGAGCAGGACAGCGGCGGCGCCGTCGCTCGTTTGCGATGAGTTACCCGCCGTGATCGTCCCACGCGCGGCGAAGACGGGCCGGAGTTTCGCGAGCGCCTCCAACGAGGTTTCGCGGCGCGGGCCGTCGTCGGTGGCGAAAATCGTCTCCGATTGTCGCGTCGTGCCGTCGTCGTCCACCCAGACGTTCTCGACGTGGAGCGGGACGATTTCATCCTTGAACTTCCCCGCAGCAATCGCTGCCGTCGCGCGCTGATGCGAGCGGAGGGCGAAGGCATCCTGCTCCTCGCGGCTGATGGTGAATTCGCGCGCGACGTTCTCACCCGTCAGCCCCATGCTGAGATAGACATCAGGGCATTCGGCGGCAAGCGTCGGATTCGGGCTGCTGCGCATCGTCGCCGCCGCTATCAGGCTCATGCTCTCGGTGCCGCCCGCGAGGATGCAGACGCCAAAACCCGCCATGATCCGCTCGGCGGACTGCGCGATTGTTTGCAGGCCGGAGGAGCAGAAGCGGTTGACCGTCTGCGCCGCGACGCTATCCGGCAATCCAGCGCGCAAGGCGGCGATCCGCGCGACATTCATTCCCTGCTCGCCCTCCGGGATCGCGCAGCCAAGCACGACATCCTCAACTTCCGCCGGGTCTACTCCCTTCGCCCGCTGCATTACATCAGCAAGTACCACCGCCGCCATATCGTCTGGCCGGGTTGACCGGAGTGTTCCCCGTGGCGCTTTCCCCACCGCCGTCCGCGCGCCCGCAACGATCACCGCTTCTTTGACCATCGTGCTTTCTCCTTCGATCTAGCTATTGGAAGCCAGATGCCAGACGGTGCGCTAATTACCGAATTCTCGTTTACGATCTCATACTCTTTCACGATAGACCAATCATGGCCTGCGGCGCCGCCATTCGTCCGTAGGGGCGATTCGTGAATCGCCCACCTCGATCATCCGGCCTCTCCCGGAGTGCCCTGCCCCTGTTTCGTAGGGGCGATTCACGAATCGCCCCTACGAAACAGGGGCAGGGCCATCAATGACGACATCGCTAGTGGGTCAGTCTGTGTTGCTTGTCGCCATTGCCTCATGCAGCTTACCCCCGGCACCCGATCATTCCACCCCTCGCACTGAATGGCAATCTCCAACGCAACTGACCCACTAGTGTGAAAGAGTATCAGATCTTCTCCAATGAATCTCGTTCCGTTTCATATCGCGACGCATCAAATAGACGGTTGGCGCGAGCGTGCCGTGATCAAACTCCGAAATGCCATCGCATGCGAGCCTGCCTCTAGAAAGTGCTGAATGCGGAGTGCCCCTTCGGTGGGGTTCGTTTGCGATGTGTCTATCGTCAAATCGTACGGACAATGGAGTAACCCTCGGAGAAACTGCCAGCGCGGAACTCCTCGCGCCGCCCCGATCCGGTCGCCGCGTGCAGCCGCCCGCTCTTCCAACACGTCGAGTGGGCAGTACACATGCACTAATACGACTGGCAGGCGTGCCCAGAGAGCAAGCCACTCGTCTATCCAAGCGGTGTCCTGTAGACAGTAGTCGACGACGACGTTGTGACCACTCGCTGCCACCGCAGCGATTGCATAATGCATTGCCGATATCAATGCATGGCCGAAGGGGCCAAATCGAAACTCCGTCTCGGGCTGCTGCTTCCCCACGACCGGGATCAGGCTGACGCCTTCCTCCGCGTTCACCCCGCGCGTTCGATACCGCGCTGGACTCACATGGATAACGAAGGTGTCAAGGCCCAGCAGCAGGTAAGGCTCCGCGAAGGTCTCCTGCACGGCTGTGGCCAAACTTGATTTCCCGGCGGTGGCAGTCCCATTTAAGAGGATAATAGTTCCCGGCGGTGTTTCCATCCTCAAAGCCCTCCGTACGATATGGGCGGCGCGACGATCTCCATCAGACAAGCCCTAATTCCGCAGCGGCTTCACCGTCTGCAACGTGTGCGCGATGCGCTCCTGCGTCTTGTGGTTCTTGAGAAGGCGGAGAAATGCCTCGCGTTCGAGCCGCAGGAAGTATTCTTCGTCCACCCACTGCGGCGCGGAAAGATTACCGCCGCAAATGACCGTCGCGATCTCCCGCAGTACCGTTGCATCATGCACCGAGATGAAGCCGCCCGCGCGATAGTGATGGATGCCGACCAGCAGCGCGGCGAGCGCGCCTTGCCCAGCCGCGTAGCAGTTTTTGCCGGGCAGCGGCGGTTGGTAGCCCGCGTCCGCGAGGTCGAGGGCCATCCGCTTCGCTTCCGCCAGCAACTGATCTCTGCCGAGGACGATGCGGTCGGTGTCACTGAGGTAGCCGAGTTCGCGCGCCTCGATGGCGCTCGTGCTCACCTTTGCCTGCCCAATGTATTCGAGGATGCGTGACAGGAATGGGAGCGCGTTCGCCCCCGCCACCTTCATGGCGGGCGAGACGATGCGGCGGACGAATTCCTTGCAGCCACCGCCACCGGGAATCAGACCGACACCCGCCTCGACCAGCCCCATGTACGTCTCGCCCTCGGCGCAGATGCCCGCGCTGGCAAGGGCGAGTTCAACGCCAAGACCGAGCGTATTGCCGAACGGGGCAGTGATGACCGGCTTAGGCGAGAACCGCAACCGTTGCAGGAGTTGGTGGCCGGATGCGAGCAACCCAACGAGCGCGCCCGGATTCGCTTGCGCAATGCCGCCGATCTCGCGCAAGTCCACACCAGCAGAAAAGTACTCGCCCTGATTGCCGATCACCATTGCCCGCCACGCATCATCGTCCGCGAGCAGTGTCAACGCGCGGTCGAGCAACCGCATCGCGTCCTGGCTGACGGCGTTCGCTTTCGTGTGCATCTCGAAGCAGAGCACGCCATCGCCGAGATCAATCAGGCTCGCGTCCTTCGATCCCTCGATCTCCTTCCCGACCGCTTTGAGGGCCGCGAGGTCAACGGTGTTCGGGTCGCGCGGGATCGGCTCGTACTGCTTCGTGATCGGGCTATACGCCTCGATCTGGCCGTTCTCCTTCCGGTAGAACGTCGCATGGCCGGTCGCAAGCATCGCTGTCACCCACGGCGCGACAGCGATCCCGTGCCGCTCCATCCGCGCGACGGTCTCCGCCACGCCGAGCACGTCCCACGTCTCGAACGGGCCGCGTTCCTGCGCGAAACCCCAGCGCATCGCGTCGTCAATGCCGTTAATTGTGTCGCTGATCTCCGGGACGCGCCGCGCGGTGTAGGCGAGCGTCGGCACAATCGTCGCCTCGACGAGTTGCGCGTAGCGGTCGCCCGCGTCCGCGCCCTCCACGATGAAGCGCAGCCGCTCGCCGAGATCGCGGATCGCGCCCGCTTCTTTGAGGAGCGGGATGTCCGGCTCCTGTGGCGGGTGGTAGTCGAGCGTGTCGAGATCAATGACATGGAATTCGCGTTTGCCGCCAGGGCCGTCCACGCGTTTGTAGAAGCCCGCGCCGGTCTTGTTGCCGCGCAGTCCCGCCCCGACCATCCGTTTGACCGGCTCCGGCACGTGGTACTCGTCGCGCGATTCGTCGTCCGGCACGAGGTCATAGAGGTGCTCCGCGACATCCACCATGATGTCCACGCCCGCGAGATCGGCGAGGCGGAAAGAGGCCGTCTTCGGCCTGCCGATCAGCGGCCCGGTGAGCGCGTCCACCTCCTCGATCGAGAAACCGTTGTCGAGCGCATAGCGCATCCCGGTCATGCCGCTAAAGGTGCCGATGCGGTTGGCGATGAAGTTCGGTGTATCCTTGCAGAGTACCGTGCCCTTACCGAGCGTTTGCTCCGCGAACAGGCGCATCCGCGCGACGATGGCCGGGTCAGTCTCCGCCGTCGGGATGATTTCCAGCAGTTTCATATAGCGGGGTGGGTTGAAAAAGTGCGTGCCGAGGAAGTGGCGGCGGAACGCTTCGGAGCGACCGGCCGCGATCTGATGGAGCGGAATCCCGGATGTATTCGAGGTAACGATGCTCCCTGGTGTACGCGTCGCCTCGATGCGCTCCATAAGAGCCTGCTTCGGCGCTAACTGCTCGATAATGACCTCGATGATCCAGTCCGCGTCGCCGACCCGCGCGAAGTCATCGGTGAAATTGCCGAGGGAAATCCGTTCGGCTACGGCGGCGCTGTAGAGCGATGCCGGGCGGGATTTCGCCATCCGCTCATACCCGGCACGGACGATCCGGTCGCGGACCACTCTGCTTTCCAGCGTCAGCCCCTTTTTCGTTTCGTCCGGCGTGAGGGCATCCGGCGCGATGTCCAGCAGCGTGACGAGCAGCCCGGCATTCGCACAGTGTCCGGCAATCGCCGCCCCCATCGTCCCGGCCCCCAGCACCACCACCCGTCGCATCGTCTCACGCATACACCCTCCAAGACTTGGCTAACCGTTTGAACTGCGAAGACGCGAAGGACACGAAGAAGGGAGGAGAAGAGAATCAATGTGTTTTTCTTCTCACCCCTTCGTGCTCTTCGCACCTTCGTGGTTCAATTCCCTTCTCCTTCAAATATCCGAGGCGGTGGCGAGCTTCCTGGCATCGTCGCGCAGGATACGGCGGAGGATTTTGCCGGTCAGCAGTTTCGGCAGTTCGGGGCGGAACTCGATGTGACGGGGCGCTTTGAAGGTGGCGAGGTGCGTGCGGCAATAGGCGATCAGATCATCCTCCGTCGCGGTCTGACCGTTCTTCAGCGCGACGAAGGCCATTGGGCGCTCGCCGGCGTACGGATCGGGCATCGCGACGACTGCGGCTTCCTGCACCGCCGGATGGCGATACAAGACTTCCTCCACCTCGCGCGGCCAGATTTTGAGACCGCCCGCGTTAATCATGTCCTTCTTGCGATCGACGATCGTGTAGTAGCCGTCGGCGTCCACTGTCGCGGTGTCGCCGGTGTGAAACCAGCCGCCGTGCAATGCCTCCGCCGTCGCTTCCGGCATTCGCCAGTAGCCGACCATGATGTTTTCGCCGCGTAGGAGGATTTCGCCCTCAGCGCCGGGTAGCACGTCGTTGTCGTCATCGTCCACGAGCCGTGCCCCGACGCCGGGGATCACGGGACCAATCGTACCGGGCTTGTTGACTGGCCCGGCAGCATTACTGTGCGAGACCGGGGAAGCCTCGGTAAGGCCATAGCCCTCGACAATCTCCACACCGGTCATGTCGCGGAAGATTTCCAGCACCTGCACAGGCAAAGCCGCTGCGCCAGAGAAGGCGAACCGCACGCTGGAAAGGTCGAATGATGACAAGTCGGGATGGTTGATCCAGGCGACAAACATTGGCGGCGCGCCATAGAAGGCGGTGCAGCGATGCTTCTGCATCTGTTCGAGCACCTGTGTCGCCTCGAACCGCGAGATCAGTACCATCGTCGCGCCGACACGGAGCATCGCCGTCATGCAGACATTCATGCCGTAGATGTGGAAGAGTGGCAGGACGACGAGGGCGCGATCCTCCTCCTGCGCGGCGCAGCGCGGCAAGTCGTCGCACTGCTCGCAGTTGGCGAGGAAATTCCGGTGCGAGAGCATCGCGCCCTTGGAGTGCCCCGTCGTGCCGGAGGTGTAGCAGATCGTCGCGAGATCGTCCGGCGTTACCGCGACCGGCGTCCGCTCCGGCGCAGCGCCGTCGGCGAGAGCGCTCCACGGCGTCGTGCCGTCGGGGGCATCACCCGTGCCGACGAAGAAAACGTGCGCGAGTGACGAGACGTTCGGCAATGCTTCTGCCACACTTGGGTAAAAGCCTTCGTAGACGAACAGCGCCGCCGCCTCGCTGTCATTGAGGACGTAGGCGATCTCTGCCGCTTTATAGAGCACATTGATCGGCACGACGGTGCCGCCGACGCGCTGCACGGCGTAGTAGGCGATGACGAACTGTGGCAGATTGGGGAGCATGATCGCTACCCGGTCGCTGTGCCCGATGCCCCGCGCCGCCAGTCCGTTCGCCGCCCGCTCGATTGCCGCATCAAGGGTGGCGTAACTGATTTCAGTGTCCTGAAAAATGATCGCTGGCTTTGATCCGTTGCGTCGGGCGACATCGCGCACAACCTCCGCAAGCGTCGCTGGCTGGGCAGGCATTCGGCATCCTCCTACCGCTGTTTCGTAGACACAACTGCATGCTTCCGCATTATCGTACCACAGTGGGGAAACCTAACCCCCGCTCCCTTCCCACGCCGTGTGCCCGTCAGATTTCCGCGCATGGAGGGAGTGCAGTGGAGGGAGGACTGACCCGCCGTCGCCACGGATGGGCGGCGGGTCGCCACGGGGTTCTGCGCGCAGGCGGCGCGGGCG
>JAABUU010000929.1_pt1 | contig 56940 bp, 42 predicted proteins | sample 5559301 | NCBI WGS metagenome assembly JAABUU01 (sample SAMN10711884, study PRJNA513360) | rock metagenome | isolation source: Antarctica rocks | place: Antarctica: Victoria Land, Richard Nunatak white
AGGGCTGGTGGTGGGGGAGGGGGAGGGTGGATGCGGTGGCGGAAGGGGAGTGGGCTTTGAGGGTTGGTCTTGTTCATACCTTGGATCTTCGCGTGGACTGCGTTTGCGGCAGTCTTGATATACGCCGAAGTATATATGCTGGATACGTCACGTTGAAGTCGATAGTGTCAGGATACGTAGATGTATGTTTCGTACTATAATTTCATACCTTCTATATAATCTTGGTCTTTATCTGTTTTGAAAAACTGCGGGAAGATACGTCGTAATTCCTGCAAGCTCCTGATCTGGTATTTTGCCGCTGGTGCGGGCGGTTCAGGGTCGTCGGGCTCAAGTAGATGGACGGTCGTCCAGCCGCGGGCCTGGGCGTGGTGGCAGTTGAGGTAGGAATCGTCTTCTGCTGGTCAGATATGGGGACTATTCGTGTCGTAGGAGAGAAAGAGGGAGAGGAGGGGAAAGGGGAGGAAAGAGAGGAAGAGGGAGAGAGGGGGAAAAGGAAAGAGAGACGAAGAGAGAGAGGAAGAGAGAGAGGAACAGAGACGGGGGAGATAGAAGGAGAAGATTTAGGTGGGTAGTACGGACCGACGAAGTAACAATTCTCCACCGATCCAGCGCCCGCTTCCGCCTCGGCCTTTTCATACATTTCCGCATGCGGCTTGCAAATCATCGTCTCCTGTCCATAGTCGCAGTATGTGATTCCCTCGAACAAATCATCTACCCCCAGCAGCTTCACTACCCTCTTCCCGTGCGTTATATATGCGTTCGTGAACAACCACAGCTTCACCTTCGTGCGGTCTATGTCCTCCAGTAACGTCCGTAATGTAGGGTCTGGCGTGATGATCTCGTCCAGAGGCAGGGCGTCGTCTACTTCCCGATTGTACTCTAAGGCGTCGACTTTGTGGTGTCGGACTAGGCCTTCGATTGCCAGACCGTACTCTTTGTAGTACTTTTGATGCAGCATATGTGCGTCGGCCTTGGAGAGGGAGAGGTGAGTGATGAAGTAAGCGTCTTTGTTGACAAGGGAAGTATTAGCTGTGCGGTTGTGGAGGGACGTGGGAAGGGTTGAGTTACTGATCAATTCTTGCATCAGCTTGTGCACCTTCTTGCCTGCAAGTAGAATCCATTAGTGAGCGACGTTCATTATGCATTCGACGACGGTGGGTACGAGTGAGACACGGTACTTACTACGAGGATAGAGCTGGTGGGCACGATATGTCAGTGGCGTGGTCAAAATTTGCAAAAGGAAAGGATATGGACATACACAATTGTCAATATCGAAGAAGAAGACGGGCCGAGAAGATGCTGGCTGCGCCATGGTGTTGTAAGAAGATTTGGATTGCCCAATGACTGTTAACCGCCCTGGAACTCCTGAACACAAAGGACAGGTCGAGGATTCAATGGTGAAGATAAGGCCATAGTGCCTGGTTGTCGACCGGAGACGTGTTACCGCACATTGATTAACTTGTGTAGTGGTGGTGATGACTCGAACCTTGGACGGAATGTCCCGAGATTTAACACCCCTGGACTGCCAAGGATCCGAGTACTTTCCCGTCCTTTCTCTTTAACACTTGCCAGCATCTCTCAAGCAGTGCAACGTTGTTGACGCAAGTTGCTTGCTGGCTCTCTACAGCATGTACGGTGCTACGGCCTAGTACTCAGTGCTCGTTCTGTGCAGATTGCGATGGCAGCAGTAGACACTACCGCTCTTTTGTCGGAAGAGAACAGGTTCATATTCTCGGAACAGGAATCGAAGGAGGTTGTTGAATATGAGAAAATCTTACGACTACGTGACGATATATTTGCAGGGAAGCACCCTCAACTGAAGATCTCAGCGCATGGAGCAGCAGTCAAAGCTACTCCGCGATCTGTTCCTTCTCCACTACTTCATGCACCTCGACAGACTAATGGTGAAGTGTCGAAAGGATGTCAGCCTGCCACGTCGACGGCAATGTCGATGCCGCTGGCGAATGGTTCTCATGGCTCAGTGGGTCAGGCGAAAGACTTCCCGCAAAAGCCGCCCATCACTCAACGAACTTCTACATCTGGCTCGTCGGCAATTGATCCCATTTTCTTGACCAAATCAGACGATTTAGTAAAAGCAGAGCTACAATTGCGGCGTAATCGTATCGAAAGAGCGCTGGAAGAACAGGTCTATCAGAGGAAACTCATTTCGAAGCAAAGGATTTCTGATCAGGAGGCTGTGCCTGATTTCAATATCTCTGAAGTCTTTGCGAAAGCGTTAGACATCGTGAAGCCCACTTCATCAGTTGAGATCAATGGTGCTAACGCTACTGCCCCTTCCAGCGACTCATTTGATGAGAATACTTTCTATTCGAGTCAGGTCAATGACTCGCCATTTGACGAAACCGACAATTGCCCAGCATCTCCCATCGGCGAGACCCAGGCACAGCTCTTTAAAGCCAACGGCGTAACAGCTAAGGTTCAGGCAAAGGAGAATGGATACGGAGCCCAGCAGACTAATAATCTGACCAATGATTTCACGAAACAAGACCGTCGCGCCGACGACTCGGAAGAGCAGATGTACGTATCCTTGCCGCTGGATGACCGCGAGGTACGGAAAGGGCGGTCACATTTCGGCACTCAGGATCCTCGCGATGTTCATGAAGAGCCAGATTATTCCCCTCCGGCAGCAGATGAAATTGTCCCAATTGGGAGAAATGATCAGGTTGCTCGGACCAACGGAGAAGAGCTATATGAACAGCAGCCCTCTACGAAACCGACAAAAGCACAAGTACATAGCGGCAGCCATGGCCAGTCGCGTAGTCACCATAAATCTGTGTCACCCTCTTCACCCGATGTTCGTATCGTTAGGAACCATATCACGTCTCCGGTTGCGCCTCAACCAGCCCGTGTCTCACCGCTTGCTGTTGCAAAGGTCCCTCAACTGCCACAGGATCGGCGCCATGATCAGAATAGTCTCTCCGCACGTGGATCAAGAACCCTGGGTCCCTCTTCTGCGATCAGTCCTGAAGCTCCACCGCAGCCACTAAATTTTCGGAAACGAAGGCGTGCGCCCGATGGCGACAGACCTCGCAAAGTCACCGCAAGGAGAGTCGAGGACTCGTCAGAACCTTACATCAAACCTGAGCCGCTCTCGCCGCCGCCTCTCTCGGCTGCACCATCGTTTGCCCCTGCTCAGAATCGACAGCGGGCTCCGAAGCCTATCGATATTGAAACCTTGTCTCCAGCCGAAGCGTATCATGGCTCTGTGCAGCCGCGCCGGTTGCAGACATCGTATGCCGCCTATGGATACCCTCAGGACAGTCCAACATCCCCAGCTCTACGTCATGTCTCCTCCAGAATGGGTCATGTATCAAGACGGGACGACCCAGACTTGCGCCGAGTCGCAAGTGTTCAGTATGTTAGACGTGCTCAATCGCCTCTCTTAGAGCCTGTACAGTACTCGCCGATAGAGGTGCGGCAGCCAAGGCAGAGCTCCCATGCCTTCATTGAGAGGCCGACGGAAGTGGAACATCATCAATACTACAGGGACCATGTGCCATCCCGAGGCGGCCGCTACATCCGCTCAGAAAGGTCTCTTTCGCCACAGCCTCTTCGGGAAGTGTATACAGATATCGACCAGACGTTGCCTGTTATGGCACCGCCCCCTCCACGGCGTATTGTCATGGACCAGTATGGCAATAAGTACTACGAGGCGCCACGAAGCTCGAATGTCAGATCGTCGGCCGCACCACCAAGCAGATATGCAGAAGTCGAACCTGCATATGAACGAGTCTCTGCTAGACAACCTCCTCACCGGGCAGCCTCAACCGTCTTGGAACCTTATGAGGAGGTCAGGTACAGCCAGAGAGTGGCCCCGTCATTACCTCCACAGCCACGTCTTCTTCCTACCCGGCGCGAGGATGATACAAACTACGCCGCCTACCGAGGGCTTGACTATCACGAAGAGATGCTTGTTCCTCGCCGCTCCGCTGCACACGTGCTTGACTATGCCGCGCCACGGCATACGAGTCATTTCGAGGAAATCCCCAACTCGCGAGAGCCTGTCGCCAGAATGCAGAGCGTACGTCCCACCAGCTCCAGGTACGAATTGGCACCGGATTACGCTCCTCGAGTGCAGAGCGTGCATCCGGAGCAGCAAGGGCTGGTGAGAGTGCCCCGTAGGCAAGAGCTAGCGCCAGCAAGAGTGCGTGAGCTCAGCGTCCGTGTGGATGATGACCGCCGGGGGCGGGGGGAGATGATGGCTTCCGGAAGAGGGAGCTTCGAGTACGAGAGTCCGGCTCGCGGCGGGCGAAACGTCGGGCAAAGACCGGCACGCGAGATCATCATGATGGACAGCCCCTCGGGCGATGAGAGGACCCAAGCGCGAAGGTTTTGAAGGCGACTTGTGCACGTTATATTCGCATTCATCCCTTCAGGCCTCGGTGAGCTTTTTGGCATGTTGGTGTACCGATATGTATGTGTGGATAAGGCGTGATTGAAGTGTTAAAGAAGTCTCTACTGTTTCTGGAGATTATACCATCACAGTGGTCACGGTTGGACAGAGCACTGGCATACCCCGGCCGGGGATACATGCAGTTCGTTTGTCGGCCGCGAGATTGGTAATTGTATTGTACATAGGTGTTTTTCTACTGGGTCGAAATCACGTGCTTTGGCGTGTCGTTGTGGATAACCACTGTTCTCGTTGTATCACCTTCCTGAACAGATCTCTGCATGGGGGGATTACATCTGCCATCAGCTCATCTCCGATAAGCACTGTACGAGTATCAGATTACATTTGGCTGTTTACTGTATATAGCATCGGCTCGGCCTGGTATCGTACAATGAATTCGTCTTGGTGATACGAGGAAGTCTGCAGCAGCGGGTTCAGATGTGAGATTATTCCTTTTCCAATCGTAGACTGGGGAGTATGCAGCAAAGCAAATGCGCCCAAAGAGAAGAGTTGCATCGTACATACTGTAATACATATGTACATATCTCCGTTTGTGTAAGGTAAACAAACCGGAGGATATTGACCCTGAGTCTCTCTCTGATCTTTTGCACTTCAATACATAGACACGGTGACTTATACTGATGGACCGTTTGTTTCTTCCGTCAGATCGATTTATTTTTGTATCTTATGCCTTACCAAGGTGCTGAGCTTTCGCCCTTAGAGTAATCGGCGTTATGACAGGAAACACAAGTAACATTTACAAAATATCAGGTTATCCAGGAATCCAGCATTACGCACTTGATTTATGGTCCGAAATGGTGTTAAACTTACGTAAGCAATGTTTAGCTGCCGCCTCGCTTCCCAATCCCCACAACCCCCATCCCCGAATGTACTGTAAGACCACAGCGTCCAGAACATAACTTACCGGTTAGTGGACCTCGATAAGTCACCTACAGTACCGTACCTACCACGCACGACACAGCTCCTGAGAAGTGAAAACTGCACCTTCCAGAGTAACTTCATATTTACTCTTAGTTGCTCAAGCAGACTGAAGAACACACCCATTCTTCCTCGTCACATTCATGCTCCGAAGCCGATCACAGGTATGCACAAGATCAGCAACTTCACCGGCCAGGCCCGCCATGGCTGGGAGAAGATGACACCGGCTGCCTTCGGCATGTCAAGGTCAAATCAAGACTTCTCCCTCTCATCGCCTGTCAAACGACCCGTCGCCTCGACTCCCATCTCACCCTTGACCCCCGCCGATACCGTCGTCAATCTCTCCTTCAACGTTCCTTTCGCCTCCAATCTCCCCGGACCAGATCCCGAAGAGGTTCTTCATTCGAGTCCTGGCGCCTTTGAACGATGGACTCATCCGGAGGGCACCGACGAGGAAACACCAACGCACAAGCTGCCTGTACACGCGAATAATGTGGAAGTGTTGAGGAGGCTATGTAGGGCTATCAGCGACGAGAGTGGAGCCCGCTTGGAAGCCGCCGTGACCTCCTCGGAGCCGAAACCGATACCGGCCTTGCAACGTCGACCGCTGAAGGGCCTCGTGACCAATGTCTGCATCTCGGGGGATGGAGATACGGTGCACAAGATGCGGGCCAAAGTCTTGAACGAGACTCCGATCGCGCTGGTATGGATTATGTAATCTTGCGGCGATATTCAGGCTGATGGTCTGATAGAAATGCGCGTTTGTGGACATTGATGCCAACCTCGTGATTGACCCCACTTCGAAAGGAGTTCGCAAGGCTGTCCTCGAGCATCTCGACCTGGTAGCACAATTCACGGGCACCGACGTTTTCCTTCTCACACCGAGGATCACCGACCCTGACGCTGTTGGCGCAAGCTTCAATGGTTGTGGCGAGAGTGGTCTGGATCAGAGGTTACGAATCGCCATATTCGGCGATACGGAAAGCTCGGAGCACGCCAAGACTAGAATTCTCATCATGATTGACCAGATCGTACGTCACTTGGAGCCTTTGAGTGGCATGGGACTGGCTGACGATCCTCATAGCTGAAACGGATCGTTGACGCGATGAAGCTTGAGCTCTCGTTGCACTTCCTTGTGTGTGGCCGAACTCGCAAGAGCATTAGACTGATTGAGTCCGCCACGAACACGGCAATATACTTCCCTCCGCCGTTTCCCCGAGTCTACGGCTACCTTCCACCCGGCGCACATCGACGGAATGACGACGAGGTGTTCATCACCGGGCAAAGTCACGAACAGATAGTCCAAGCGAAGCAGAAGCTGCGCGACCTGGTTATGAACACGAAATGCTATGCGAAAGATGTCATGGTCTCCTCTTCCAAAATTGATAGCATACTCCTCGATCGCCTGGACAAAGTCCGTAAAGTCATGGAAACGAATGGTTCCTATGTTTTGTTCCCTCAGCTAGCCAGTCAACGCGGATTGGTGAGAGTGCAGGGCACGGAGATTCTCCACGTGGAGCGGACCGTGCGGGAGATCATGGCCCTGGTATGTATTTGATTACCGAATGTTTTCGGTGTATCTGCTAATGGTTGGTAGGCTGGTCAATTCTACAGCGCCTCATGGTGGATCATGCTTCCCGACCCTGCTCAGGCCAACGCGATGCGAGCTCCATCACCTTCTGACATTCGCACTATGCTTTCCGACATTTGCACAAATTCTGGCGCAGATGTCAGTTTCGACAAGCTAACATTCAATATTAACGGCTCCGACGATGCAGTAAAGGCAGCTATGATGGTCATTCATCAGATTCCTTTTGTGAAACGAGCACAATACCAGATGCGTGTCAAAATCGAATTGGCAAATGAGCACAAGGAGTTTGTCAGTGGGAAGAAAAACGGCAAAATCAACAAGATCATGGGCCAGAGTAAGCAGCACGTGCCCTTACCTCAGGCGTAGCTAATCATCTCCGTCAGGCAATGTGCAAATCATCTTCGACGGCTTCAACGAATACAACTTCTACATCGACGTCTGTGGCGCCCAATATGAAGCCACGAAGAATGGACTAGATCTTGTCGAGCAAGAAATGCCAGCGTCCATCTCATTTCACGTTCCGGATCAGTACCACAAGCGTATCATTGGCATTGGCGGGCAGCATATCCAGCGCATCATGAAGAAGTACTCTGTCTTCGTGAAGTTCTCCAACGCCATGGACCGTGGAGGGATCGGTAAAGAGGACGATGATATCAAGGTCGACAATGTGATCTGTCGCACACCCGCACGAAACGCCCAAAGCTTGGATCTTGTCAAGCAAGAGATTATGGACATGGTCGAGAAAGTGGTATGTAGAGCCATGCTTGTTTGACGTGGTTGATTCACCTCTTTTCGTTGCGGATCTATGAACTGATCTGTGCCAAGGATGCCGAGTTCGTGTCTGAGACTGTTGTCATCAATCGCTTGTATCATCGGGAGCTTATCGCTCGAATGAAGGAGATCGAGGAGCTTGAGAAGAAGTGGAACTGCAAGATCGACTTCCCGAGCACCGAGATGGCAAGCGATGTTGTCACAATCTCGGGACCCGAATATCAGGTGCCGCAGGCGGTCGACCAGTTTCTGGTAGGTTCTGATCTACATTTCGTTCAAAGGCAAGTATGTTAACATCTATACAGGGTATGGTTCCGGAAAGCCATGAAATCCTGCTTCCAAGCTCTCCTGAACTCCGTGACTTCCTCAAGTCCGAGGAGTTCAACAACGATGTCCGCGAGAAACTTCGTGCTCAGTATGAAGTTGACCTGCACGCAAACAAGGATGCAACGAATATAGAAAATCACCAACCAACTGACAACGACTGTCCGGACGAAGCAACGGAATCTCTCCTCCTGACGTACACACGCAACAACGCTGGTGGTCTCAAAGACGCCATCGACTTCCTCATCTCGCGTCTAGTGGCTCACGGCCTGGATGCTGCTACAGTCAAGGGTTCAATACCTCGTCCCAAATCGGACTCTTTCGAAGAATCCCTTCCCTTCTTCGATTCGAAGCTTCTACAACATGCTCCGCCTCCACTCGCTACCGATTCGCCTACGAGGTCTACATTCGGCGATGACACTAGCGATCGAGGCTCGCTGTTCGGCAAGATCCGCAAACCCGGCAGCATCTCTTCCATTTCTTCGTTCTTGGATCGCCGCAAGAATCAGTCTGGCTCTCCGGGCTCCTTCTTCAAACATGCGTCAAGCAACGCCTCCAAAGCTTCCCTCGTGTCTATGGAATCTCGAGACAGTGGCTACCGCAACCCGTGGAACGACAGCGGCGTCAATCTCCCCGAAGACGAAATGCACAACGGCTGGCCCTCGCGGTTCGAGAACAAATTCCCCTTTGGCACCAATCCCGGCGACACCACGCCCAAGCATGACCCCCGTGCTTCCTTCGACAGTGGGCGTCCGAGCACGTCACATTCGACTTCTGGATTCCCTGCCCCAATTGGGCCTCCACGATGATATGTTCTTTTTCCAACTTGCATTGAATTAATGACTCGTTATGGCAAGAAATACCCCTCTGCTCAGAAAGCGAGCAAGTTCGGTTTTCCTCCAGCTATGTGGCGCTTTTTCATCCTCCGTTTCTTTTTGACTGCTTTCATTTTCCATCCTTTTCAGTCGCCGGCGCGGTTGAAAAGAAGATATACCAATTTGCTTGGTCACGGGGCGTTTGCAGCGGGATTGAAAATTTTCTCTCTCTCCATGAATCGAAGACCGAAAGGAAAGGCTGGGGGCCTGTGCTGGGTTATTAGCTAATGCTACGATTGTGAAGCTTGATGCACTTGAACAATTGCAGCGTGGGAGTGTGCTCTTGTTCTGCAATAAACTCTCCTCCTGTGACTTGCTCGACAGGCGCTTTCACGTGACTGTTTTGTTTGCGTGTCCGGCTTGTGACTGTTATCCTGCGTTCACTTACTTGGGTATGAATACCTACGGCCCGGACTCGTGGACCGTCGACAGTGGTCGCTTCGACAAGACAACGAACGGCGGTCTGGGCTGCGTCGTCCTCAATGCTCCCTGTCTTTTCTACCATTCCTGAATTCCGAACTCTCTTGCCCTCCTCACACACGACCCGAGTTGTGCTTCAACCACTTGATCGATATCAGTCAATCAATCCACCACCCACCGATGATACTAGGTCACCAGCCCTCCGTGTCATGCATCTCAGTGTCCTCCTCCTCCCCACTGTACCATCACATGCGTCGAATCCACCACAAGTCCGAGCCAGCCCACTCGGGGCGCCTCAAAATGCTGCCCTGCCCCGGCCATCGAGGGCCACAATCGGTAACAGACAAAACGCTCTCAACATTTACTCCCATGACCGACCTTCCTCGTCTCTGGACATTGCCACACGACTGCCCGTCTGTACGGAAGGTGCTTACATACTGACTACACAGGAGCGCAGGCGGATCTATGGCTTTTTCCCTCAGTGAGTGCGGCGAGTCTGGTGGTCTGAGCGGACGAGGTTTGGTCGGGCTGGGTTGGAGGGGGTGAGGCCGGGGGGGGCCGGGGGGCGTGCTGAACCAGCAGCTGGTCATGGCAATCGGATCGGTTTAACAAGGTCGAGGGCGACGCGTTGTAGGGTTTCTAGGGATGGATGGCGTTCTCGACACCCTCGTATGAGAGAATCCCCTAACCGTCCGACGGGCTCACTTCGATCTCGATCATCCCAATCTCAATCTCAATCCGGAGTACGTCACGGGCCTTTTCGCTGGCTCCGACCGCGATGTCTGCCCACTTGCATACCCCCACTTCACTTCTGGGACCTAAAGTGCAGGGCCCTTGGAGGGAGAAGGGACGGGTGGGTAGCTGTCACGGATGTGCCTGGTTGGGAGAGCGTAATGAAGCTGTTGGGATACAGTTCAACTCAGGCCAACTGTATCTGAGAATAGTAGATTCTACGTCCTTTGACTAAATCTTAGACTCTTCTCATCACGTCGCATGTTACGTTCCGTGGTAGATGCAAACTTGCCATGGTGTGACAACCTACCCAAACACAGCCGCCTCGTTTCACCCACCTTCAGCCGCAAGTTACCCTCCGTTGAGCCCCCCTACTCCCGGGCCAACGAACGCCCACGCGCACGTCCTTCCGCAACGCCACAGCAGCGCATCGGAGAAGTCACATCCTTGATGTATATGAGTAATCGTCCGTTCAGACATATCTGGATCCCGCCCTTTTGTTTCGTAATTCCCGACGTCTCCGCTCTCCCGCTTAAACTCTTTTACTACATAATTATGCCATAGTAAATGCCCCGCTTTCCCGAGTTGGCCTGCAGGTTCTGAGACGAGACGGAGGTCTGAAGCGTAAGGGTGGGCGGGGAATTGGAGAACTCATGCCCTTTCCCTCCCTGCCAATCGAATGTCGGGCCTCATCAATCCTCCTGGCGTCCTGTTCTCTCAGCTTCGTTTCTGTTTCAGAGATTTCGTCGTGGTCGATGCTTGATTTGGAATAGAATTATACACAGTACATTTGGTCCTTGCTGAACACTTCGAGTTGTCTCCCCCCAAAAGCCAAAGAAAACCAAGGGTGCTTTAGACGGAACGCATGGACGACGGACGAATAGTTGACCATCGTCAGCCGCGACGAATTACCATAGCTCGAAGGTCTCTTTCCAACTGACCCGATCGAATACCCCAACCATGCCATTTCCTCACCCACCACACCAGCGCCCGTGCTCTCCGCCCTGACAACCAGCACCGCTCTCCTCACCACCTTCGCCCCCCTCCTCTTCCCACTCTTCCACCTCCAAGCCGCCACAGCAACCTCAAACGGCTCGCGACCCACGCTTAGTCCCGTCACATTCGCGCCGCTCGGCCCAGCGGCAACTCCGAATCCCTCCCTAACGATCTGCCCGTAGCGATGTACCTTCGCCCCTGAGCCCAGCGCCCGTGACGCTGGCACAAGCATCTGCGTGGCCTACGGGAACGCCCTAGGGCTCGAATATTCCTGCGAGTGTCATCATAGATTTCAGGGGCTGGGCCGCGTGGCGGGCTATGCACGGCCGGGCCCCTTGTATGAGTCGGTCTTCGTGACCCTGGGCGGGCAAGTGCGACGTGCCATGTGAGAAGGGGGCCCGTCCTGAGCTTTTTATGTGCCAAGTGCCAATGGCAGAAACGTTTTGAGGGGTGGCGTTGAAGGGGAAGAAGTGGTGGTGGTGGAGGGTATGAAGAAAAGGGTTGTTTGTCATCTATAGTCTGATATGATGGGGAGGAGCAAAGAGAAAACATTGCGGAAATTGAATGATCATTTTCCTAGTTTGGTGGGTTAAACTGAAGACTGTGTTAGATTTTGTAAAGGGATGCATGTGCATCGACAAATGAGTACTGGTAGAGCAACTTGGTAGATCTCGTGTGCAGATCCGAAAGGCTCGATACCGAGTGGTAGCAAAGCTATTCCTACTGGACTTAACCTTGTCCGCGACGGATTGCAGAAGGAAAAGGATTTCGACTATCCGCCCAACTGTTCTCATGAGGCTCGGAGACTTCTAGAGTGGCAATGAGGCGAGGAAAGCGCGAACGGTGTGATGATAGAATTGTCGACTTAGTGACGAATATCCAACGACCCCCATACCTGGACGGGTTTTCTGGCCCTTGAGTCCCGTGTGTGCACTCAATCCAAGCCATGTGCGTAATGCCATCCTCACCGGCATACAAGCTGTGAGCATTGCTGAGGTTCTTCCGCTACCACCCACATTTGATTACTTCAGCGAAACAGCGGAAGCGTGGCGGAGTAAGCACAATTTCATGGATCAGTGGAGTGTCTTCTGGTGTACCTCGGTGTGAACAGTCGAAGTGACGTAGAACCGTTCAGTGTAGGTCCCAAAGACGATACACAAGTGCTTCAGAGTCTCGGCCAATCGGGCCAGTCGTGAAAAGAATTCAAGACCGCTCTCTTTGACCTCGTTGCTTCTTGAAGCAAGCAAATTCACCCCTTGTGTTCTCCCGCAATCTTTTCAACGTCGCTCGCATATCAGGCAGCTCATCCTGTAACCTCGTCCTGGCCTCATTATCTGTGCCTCGGTCGAGCTCCAAGTATATCTGGCTTTGTGTACCGCTGGCCTTGTCGGTAGTATACTGGCTCAGCGTTTGAGCGACGAATTCAACATCCAACGTTGCCTGCATCAGAGCCGGCAAGGAATATTTCTGTCGCTTCTTGAAGGCATCGAGCAAGGCAGTCGAGATCTGCTCTAGAAGGTAGGAAAGAATTTGGGATGTCAAGGAAGACGCCGTCGTAGATATTTCGGTGTGCACGATGACTAGAACGAGGAGGATATCGTAAACATAGGGCCGCACCTCTGACGGCTTGCTGGTCGTTGGCATCCAAGATGAGGTCAAGATGCCAGCTTGAACGAGGTGAGACAGCTCTTCAATGGTTGGCTTCGTGTAAGAGTTGAACAACCGACTTTCTATCTGGCCAAGGACGTCCCGAATAGTCTTTGATTCCTCGGCTAGCTTGACGGAGAAACTCGTTTCGAATTGTGTGATGAGCTGAGGTACCACGTCTCCACGGATGGCTTTTACATTACTGAGTGTCAGCAGCATCCGGACGCTCTACAGAAGATTAGCCAGTCACTTAACAACATATGGATGAGAATGTTACCCTGCTCCGTGCGTCAATGGTAGTGGCAGTCAGACCATTGGGCGCCTTGAATGCAACAGGAAGTGCTAGGCCATCTGACTCATTACTCCACTCGTCATCAGAGATTTCTACGGGCTTCTCCGCAATCTCTACCATCCCACTCAAAGCCTTGTAGAGACTTGCCACGAACTGGCTCCTTACCAACTGTAGAAGTTTGGCAGGTGGAGGGGTTACCACGTCAGCCGATCCGTGTTTTGTCATTGCCTCGGAAAGGTAGAGAAGCTTCTGTGTGCCAGCTAGTATCCAGCTTTCAAAAGCCGTGAAGTGTGAAGGCATTTTTGTCAGATCTTTCTTCTCCGGAGAACGAGTCCAGTCTTCCAAAAGCTTACATTCTTCTGCATCCTTGTTCCACGCCGCACAGACGGCACGGACAGATCTTTCACGAGCTCCTCCGACCAGCAGCTTCAATTTCTCCAAGGCACTGGTCCCTGGCGCAACAGGACTCATTGCAGCCATTTCGCTCGCTGCAGTACTCACTAGAATGAGAAGCTTGCTGAGATAGTGCACTGCGCTCAATGAATTGGCGTACGGCGGCCAGAAAGCAAACTCCTCCCATGCTTCTCCTCGTTTTGGAGATGGCGGAGGCAGATTGTCTCGCTCGACCTTGAAGCGTGAATCTTGGAATGCATCCGGTGCAAGAGTTGCAGACTTCGGTGTAGTCGGTGTACTTGGCGAGAGAGGAGAGAGCAGCATAGATATATCCTCCACTGGAGGATCTGCAAAGAAGGAGAAGACATTGTCTCGGATGATACCAACTAGTTCAATCGCGCCATTTCGCAAATCTCTTATACCATCGGACGAGAGTCTGTGATGCTTCCGACTTTGTCCCCTGATGCCAGTGGGTAGAGTCTTCTGCACCTTGCCGTCAATGAACGACTGCGCGCTCTCCCAAAAGTCGATGACCTCACCCAGTATCCCACCATCTTTGGAGAGGATTGCTTTGAAAGAGTTGTAGATGTGTTCCCACAGCTCAAGTATGTCTGCAGTATCCATATTCTGGGCCGATCCATCTAGCACCAACTGGCTGCAGGATCGTAAGTGTAGAGCCGTGGTTTGAGCATTCGGCTTGTCTCTCGTCGCAAGTTTACGGCGGTAGACTTCAATCTCTACCCTGGTACGCTCAAAGGTCGAATTGATCTTGCTCCTGAGATGATCATATCGACTGAGAAGCCATACCCAAATGGGATTATCTTCAACGCCTAATTCCAGCAAGATCCTAATAAGCTCCATATGCTCTGCCGGTTGGTTGTCGTTGTTGGCCGACTGAAAGTTCGATTGGAGTCCAGTCAATTTCCGCCAGACATCACGCTTGAAATGCTCAATCTGGCCGTCAACCTCAAACCACATGCGCCCTGTCACGATGATCCGATGAAGCTGAGAATCAGTGAGAGGAGTCTTGTTAGATATTGCTGTGTCAGCTATGTCCTTCGCATCGTCCGCATATTTCCGCCCTCGCAAATAACTCTCCACAAGATTGTCGTAGTCTTTACGCTTGATACAGTCCGTTATATTCGCACCTATCTCAAAGATCCCACGGTAGCTTTCTATAGATTCCAGGACGGCTTTCAAGCTTTCTTCGCGTTCTGTGCCACCCAGTGCTGGTCCCCAAACCTCCTCGGCCTTTACCAACCCCTCAATCAGTGGCGCCTTGATACCTTGGACACCGTACTCGCTCTCCTTGATCAAAGCATTCTTTCTCCTATCGTTAACCAACGGCTTTTCGACCCCTAAACTAGTCTTGTGAAGGGAACCGTTCCTCAGATGAGCACTAGATTTACTTGTATGTCGCGAATGAGTAAGACGTTTCTCCTGTTCCTTCTCAATCCCTTGATTCCGCATTTCCGTGTAAACATTGTCAATCGTCGCTTTTGCTCGTACAAAGCGTTCAAAGTTGGACTCGACTAGCAGTTTCAACGAGGCAGACTTCTGGTCAATGGACCGCGACAGAAACTCCAGACCTTGAAGAAGCGATTGCGTAGAAGCTTCGGAATGAACCTGAGATAGGAAGAGAGCGGGTGAGAAAGTAGTAGATGATAGCATAAATCGATTTCCTACTAGGCGGTCAGCTTCGTCCTGTCCGCAAGCCCGCCATGATACACTCACGTAAACGCGCATCGTCCTCGACGGGTAGACCTCGCTGCCTCAAAATTCGCACGACACTTTCGGGGCCTCCAAGTGGATCGGGCTCATCCTTTTGTACGAGGTTGCTTGCCCCGTCCCCAGTCCTCTCGGCCCCGGGCACAAAGCTTCGCCGGTCACTACCACTTCGCTCGAGCGCGGAATATCTTGACTTGGACCTGATAAGCGCTGCACGGTTGGAGGGTTCGATGGCCAATTCTTCCTCTGAAGCATCACTATCATCTTTCTCCGCCGGCCATTCATTTGGATATGGTGTTGCAAGATTGTAGTGATTCAGGATTGTACGCTCATAGTCCGTCATCATGAGCGCTGTCCAACCCGTCTAAGTCGGAATTGCTGGTAAGAAGAGAAATCTATAGATATGGACGGATATTGTTGCTCCCTAGGATGCATGAGGATGATAAGAAGTGAATCGATGCACAATCCCAGATAGGAGTAGTGAAGCTCAAGCAGCCAGACTTGGAGCTTGATTATGTGCAAGTACAAATATGCATTTATGCAGCCATTATTATGCAAACCTTGACAATGTCCCAAACTCCGGGTATGACGTCCGTGCGTTCGCAGGGATTTAGAATTGCTTCTTCGGCGCCGCCTTTATCGAAGCTCTCCTCAATTCTCTCACAAGCTACTTCGACCCTCTGCATCAGCTCCTCAACAGCTTCTACAGCTCTTGAGATCCACAGCTGATCGTCACAATGCTGGCTTGTCGCTCTGTTGCCGCGCCGGCACGGCAATGCCTACGAAAACTCAACGCGCCGCAGCGATGGCTTCCCGCAGTGACGCAGGTTCGTCTACCCTACAGCCTCGTGCAGCTTTTCAGTTCCTGTGTGACCCCTGTGGAGAGCCGATTGCTGACTTTAGGTTGATACAGACCCAGACACGCTTCTACTCTGTACCATACAACGATAAGATTGCAAAGTTCAATGGCTCCAAGGGCTCAGACGTACGGCAATACGGAAAGCATGTGGCTCGGCATTGTTCTTCCTCAAGGCCTATGGCTAGAGGTTCTGTCGCAGCCTGATATGCAACAGATCGCTGATAGGAAGGTTCATGTCACAGGGAAAATACACAGTAACGTTGATTGAAGGAGACGGCATTGGGCCTGAGATTGCACAATCTGTCAAAGATATCTTTTCCGCCGCCAACGTAGGGAGCAACCATGCCCTACCAGCGACCTTAAGAAAACACTGACCCTGGTACCAGGTACCCATCAAATGGGAACCAGTCGACGTAACCCCGCAACTGAAAGACGGACGAACCGTAATACCCGACGAGGCGATCGCCAGCGTCAAGAAGAACCTCGTGGCGCTGAAAGGCCCTCTAGCCGTGCGTCCCCCCGCAATCCAGCCAAGCTGACCCAACCCACTAAAATCCGCGCCACCAGACGCCCATCGGCAAAGGCCACGTCTCCCTGAACCTCACCCTCCGCCGCACCTTCAACCTCTTCGCCAACGTCCGCCCCTGCAAGTCCATCGCCGGCTACAAGACCCCCTACGACAACGTCGACATCACCCTCATCCGCGAGAACACCGAAGGCGAATACTCCGGCATCGAGCACATCGTCGTCGACGGCGTCGTCCAGAGCATCAAACTCATCACCCGCGCCGCCTCCGAGCGCGTCCTCCGCTTCGCGTTTCAGTACGCCGAGGACGTCGGGAAAAGGAAGGTCCGCGCTGTGCATAAGGCTACTATCATGAAGATGTCCGATGGGCTATTCCTCAGCATCGCCCGCGAGATTAGCAAGGACTTCCCAAACATCGAGTTCGACGCCGAGCTGCTCGATAACGCGTGTTTGAAGATCGTCACCGATCCCACCCCGTACAACGATAAGGTCCTCGTCATGCCGAACCTCTACGGCGATATTCTCTCCGATATGTGCGCCGGCCTTATCGGCGGCCTTGGCCTTACGCCCTCTGGCAATATCGGCGACGAGTGCTCTATCTTCGAGGCTGTTCACGGCTCCGCCCCGGATATTGCCGGCAAGGCCCTTGCGAACCCGACTGCGCTGTTGTTGAGCAGCATGATGATGTTGCAGCATATGCGTCTTTATGATCACGCTGATAGGATCCAGAAGGCTATCTTTGATACTTTGGCTGAGGGGAAGGTCTGCTTCCCTGTTCTCCCCTCCTCCTCGCCCAATATCAACCCTCCCCTGATATGTCGTTCTACCCTCTTCGCACCCCATACTAACGCGCGCCACTCTCCGTAGACATTGACCGGCGACCTGGGCGGCAAGGCCAAGACGCACGAGTACGCCAACGCCATCATTAAGCGATTAACTTAGTCAACAGCTTCTTTCACATTTCTTTGAAAATACCTCTTGTGACTGTCTGTGGATGTGATTGTCTGTGAGTATGCCCGTCGGAAGTGGAATGGAATGGAATGGAATGATGGATGCCACATCTTGTGTATACGCGCCTTCGGCACTCTACTGTGTACTGTACTCATACCAATCAATGTGTTCGAAGTTTACCCCGAATCTACCTGTACTGCCACTCACCTTACTTGCCATTGATGCACAAGGGACGGACGGGTGCTCTACGTTCCGACTCGTACATGAATGCTCTGAATATACCTCTGCCGCGAAGCAGCGTAAACCAGGAACCACACTACACACAGATCAGATCAGATCAGACCGAATTGAATTCCCAGGGTGCTGATTAACTACTTCTACCAGATCACCATCCAATTGTCCATCTATCCATCCAGCTAGCTAGCCATTAAAGATCCTGTCGACCTTGACTGAACCCCAGCTTAGATCCCAAAAAAGGTAGGAAACGGAAAACGCCAGAACGAAGAAAGGAAGGCTATGCAACGAACGCTATTACCCCTTAGATGCTCGCTCGCTCGCGGATTAATTTCTACCTATAAGAAACACGCACCCAAGTTCCACACCTACCCAATCCGACCTGCTTGCAATGCCTGTCCAAAACCCTCACAGACACGTCCCCGCTCGTCCCCGCTCATCCCTCACGCTCGTACCTCACGCTCATGCCTCATGCTCGTGCTCACGATCAGGCCACACGCTCACACCCGACGCTCAACGCGCCCAGACGCTCCTACATAACCTCCAACTCATCATCAATACAGCGATCCAAAAACGCCCTCCGCTCACCGACCAGCTCCGTCTGCAGTCTCTGCTCGACCAACGCCCGCACTGCCAACCACAAGACGTATCAGCACAAGTTTATCCTTCATCCACTATCTTCCCAACATCCTCACCTCACCGACTCCAACGCCTCGAAAAACAGGATCAAGAAAAAAAAGACATACCTTGTTTCTTAGTAACAGTATCCAAATCAACCTCATTCAAACAAATCCTAATAGCATCCACAATCGCCCCGTCATCAGGCCCGGTCGTCGATCGCTGAAAGTCCAGCGTGCTGACAGGCCGGCTGGGGAAGCCGCCGAGGCTGGTCCTGCTCTGCCGATGCGGATGCGGAAGCGGGGGGGACTGCATAGCGAGGAGGTTGTCGGTGCTGGGGGTGGCGACGAGGGCGGGGTGGCTGGCGAAGGGGTTATCGGCGTCATTGAAGCCGGGCGTTGAGAAGCGGTGATGGTCGTAGACCTGCGGTGGGGCGTCGGTGTAAGGGACGAAGGTGGAATAAGCCGAATGCCGATTCGAGACGGGGCCGAAGGGGCCGATGGACTGCGGCGGCGGGGGCATGTACGGCTGGGCGTGGGTAGGGAAGCCGGTGAGCATGGTGGAGGCGGGTCTGACGGAGGAGTAGACGGAGTGGAGGTCGTCCATCTCGTAGCGATTATCATAGCCGGATTGGTAGACTTTCTCCAAGCTGCCGGTGCCGCCGCGGCGGCCAGGGAGGTTGTTGGTAGCGGCGTAGTCGTCCCAGCGTTGGAGAGGGATGGAGCGGGGGTCGAAGCCGTCGTCTTCGACGGCGATGATCTTCTTGTCGCCCTTGTCGCCGATGACGATGCGGGTGCTGCCCCAGGTGAAGTTGTCTTGGTTCCAGAAGGAGTAGATGGGCAGGACGAAGGAGTAGATGGGGAAGGCGATGATGTAGATGATCATCCAGCCGATGTGCTGCCATTGGCGTTTGATGATGAAGATGATGGCTTGCAGGCCGTACACGGAGGCGATCATGATGATGGATATGAGAGGGAATTGGCCGGAGTGGGTGGCGACCCGGTAGATCAGGTAACCCAGATATGCACAAGTGGCGGGTAAGATGATGGTGCCGAATAGGTCGATGAAGACGACGAAACGCATGCTGAAGCAACAGAAACCACAAAGGTCTTGCAGGAATACCAATTCTGCCAGATTGTGGATGGTAGAATTGATCCAGCGACGCCGTTGCGAGACTAGGACACTCCACGTCTCAGGAGCAGCGGTGCTGGCATAAGCGTCTGGAACGAATTTGTAGGACATGGCAGGGAAATGCTTCGTCATGAGTGTCGTAAGGTATCGATCTTCTCCAAGCGACAACAGATTCTTCTTATGCAGTGTATCGACTTCGCAGTCCTTATATTCGTCGAGTATTCTATCAGATATGACCAGTGGCCGGCCTTTATCGGCGGTACGGAGGCGGTACATGCAAAAGCTGTCTCGCCGTCAGCCTCATCCACACGTCCGAATCAACAGGGTCTTACCATCCTGGTAAACATGTAACGCTACCAAAAAGTGACTCGAATGCCTTGGCAAGATGATGAGAGATATAGTATTCGTAAACTTGAATCATCGTCCACCAGCTTCGTTCCTCGTTCTCCAAACTAGTCTCACCACATATCCCAGCGATCTTGGCGTCATTGGCGCAGCTTGCCACAAGACGATTGAGAGAGTCTTCTTTTACACTCGTGTCGGCGTCGACCATCAGAAGGTACTCGTATAGCTCGGGGTCGACCCCGATGATGTTGTTGATCTGGTGGAACATCTCCAACTCGAGTGGTGACATGGGCGAACGATGATGGACACGGTTGAGGAAGCTAAGGAGCAAGATCTGCGAGTCACGCTTTCCACGATTGCCGGGCTTCGATTTGCTCTGCTCGGACTCTTTGCCGACCTTGACGATGACGATGTAGGGCACCACGTTGCCCTCGTACTCGTAAAGGCCGGAGTACACCTTTCCGTAGTTCAGCTGTTCGCTACTTTGACCGACCGATTGGAAGGGCAAAGCCGGCGGATCGATCTTAGGGTCGACGCCGAGAATGTCCAGTACGATTTTCGGCGTTGGCCTATCATTGCCAACACCGACAATCATGCCGTCGCAGATGACACATATTAGCTTCCTCTTGTTGTCGTACTGCAGAGCTGTCAGAGAGTCGAGGCCTTTCCGAAGCTGATCCTCTCCCTCGGTATATGCTGGGACCTGACAAATGACAAATTTGTCCTGCGCAGCTGGTCTTGTCTTGGACCCAAGCTGAAGAGCGGCCAGAAATTTGACGAGGATGACAGCGCACAGTATAATAGTGAACGCTAACAGGATATAGTTGTTGACTTGACACTTGGCTGCTTTCCTGAAGTCTGTTCTGCCAACATAGAAAGCATTGTTCATGCAGTTCAAGCTCTTCGAGAAATTAGCTGTGTTTTGCCACTTATCGGTAATGTCCTGGCCTGGGTTGTTTTTGATCAGATCGGTGACTGCAGATGGGAAGAAGCTGTAAGATGGTAGATTGTTCTCCAGCTTGAGGGTGTAAAAGTAGTCAGTCAGGTCAAATATATTGTTATTGAGGATAACCCAGCGCCGGTTGTCGTCCTGGCCTTGGGAATTGACCGAAGCCTTGTCCGTCACCAGATCTCCCTTGTAATATTCTTGGATTCTCGGAAGGAATTTCTGGGTGTACCAATCGATCGAGTGAAGCGCCGTAGTGGGATCAGTTTGAAATCGAGGGCCCGAGACATGCATACCTTGCGGCATGGTCGGCGTGTTATTCGCCTGAAGCTGAATGGTTTCGTCCGTAACGAGGTAAGGGCAAGCTATGGTCAGAGGTGGCACGAAGTACTCATCGAGATTCATCCCAGCAAACGGCTGCATGTTTGCTTCGTTGGTCTCAATGGTCGAGTCACTGTGCTGCAACCTCCAGAACTTCGAGATGTCGTACACTTTGCCATGTATGCTGACCCAGAAGTCATCCGCACCCTGATGGTAGCTAACTTCCTTCTCACTCCACGCCTTGTCGTAGTTTGGACACAGGAGCCTGCCGAACTCTACAATGTAAAACACAACCGTGGCATTGAGCAGGAAGATCAGAAGCATAAGGACGAGCTTCTCCCTCCATGCCATTCGGACGTCCGGGCGCTTCATCCGACCGACATACCGCAACACGAAGGAAGGGATCCAAAAGGTCAAGGCCCATGTAAAAGCAACCCAGATCCGTCGCGACTTTGATATTGGCTGCGAAGTGATGTGCTTAGGTTCTCCGATTTCAGGATCGAGATCGCCGGTGAATTGGCCAAGATCCTGATCATAGTAGACATCACCCTTTGGGTCATCACCTTTCCGCCCCAAACCATAGTCACCACCAGCAACGGTATTCAGTGTTCGAGAAACTGTAGGCGCGACTGATCGGGTGCCGCCAATGCCGCTTCGTGCAAGTGTAGCAGAGCTTTGCTGCCGCTGTAACAAATTGTCTCTGCTTCCAGACGGAGAAGGATCGTTTCCCATCGGAGGGAAGAAGCCGTTTCCATTAAGCCCAGGCGTCGTAGCTGAATAACCGCTCTGTAAGCCGTCCTGGCCAAAGGTACCTCCCGCAAAACTCGAATAGGGATCCCGAAAGGACGAGTCCTCGGCATCCTTCAGGTCTAGCATACTCTCAGCCTCCCACCAAGCGCCCTCACGCATCCATACGCGTTCATGACCAATGACAACTTCGCCGTTACTCCAGCCACGCTCAAGGATCCAGCTCTCGACGCCGTCCTGGCCTTCTTTGCAGCCGAGACGTGAATATCTTGTGCAGAACTCATCAATGTCAAAGTCGGCAGTGAAGTCAAGTTGCTTGTTTCGGCGATTGGCCCACTCCGGAAGCCTCCAGGCGCGAAGTTGCCGAGACACGGTACCTGCTGACCAGGCAGATGTGATGGATGCCAAGGACGCGAGAGTCGCGGGGCTTTCATCCGTAGGATGTAAGCAAAGATGGTACCATACCCGAGTACTACCAAGAGTAGACGGTAGATTCAGGCGTCCGCGTGTGCCCACTTCGATACCTTCCCCTTCGACTGGGAATAGTATCTTCGTCAGGAACCCACCAACCTCGATCTCTGCACCTATCTTCTCCAGGACTCCTAGAGTACGATCTCGTTCATAGTCGCGGGTTCTGCTTATCGGCCCACCTAGTACTCCCAAGTCCGCTTCGACGTCGGCGACGGAGGCCTTCATCTCTCTAATCACAGAAGGTCCGGCGCCAACAACTTCGACACCATCTTCTTTCATTTCACGATTGATTCCAATAGAGTCATCGAAGACCCCTCGAAGCGCCAAGGCTTTGCCCAAAGCTTGTGCCGGTATCTCGACTACCGTAATACTCACGGTGTCGCCGTCATCCTCCTGAGACCCGGGTGTTTGGATACCCATGTCGAGTATGCCGCTTTCACTCGAAGGGCCAACGTCCATACACCCGATCTCATTTTTGATTGTCTCGTTTGCTTTTCTTATCACCCAGTCGACAAGTGCCTCGTAAAGCCCTGCAATGAGGATTTCACGTTCAGTAGTGTTACAAGCCTTGACAAGGACATCTGGATCGAGGCCCAAAAGCCCTCCCACGTCTTCACAAATTTCGACAAGTTCCTCCTCGTCTACCAAAAAACCCAAAGTATCGCCTAACTTGAGCAGACCGGCAAGGGTGGAGAGTAGACTCCGCTGAGCGGTTCCTTTGATGCCAATGGCTTTGAGCGAAGCCCGAAAATCCTCGGCCGCAGCAGCATCGTCGGCCGTGGGCAGGTATGACGGAGGATCGAAAGTGTTCGACTTCTTGAGGAGACCGTATGTGGAGGCCGGTTTCAGGCCGAGGAACTCCCTTTCTGCCGGTGTCGATGCGGACGTTAGAAGGTAATAGAACACATCAAACGCTCGGTACCCTGCTTCGGGGGGTATGTTTAAAAGACCTGTAGTGGTGTCGATTCCGGAAGTCGAGATGGCCAACGACACCCCCGTCAGGCTGCCAGCAAGGGTGAGGGTGAAGGTCGCGGCTAGAGCTGACTCCCGTGGAGTGACCGCGTTGTGAGGGGACACGGAAGTGATGAATGGTCGTATCGCTGAAAGCGCCGAGAAAACAGAGGAAGGAACCGAAAACGGTAGGGTGGCGATGAAAGGCGACAGAAGTGACGGGGTCGAATGATGTAAGGATCTTAAGAACAAACCGTCAGTCTCTTCACAGTATGCTTCAGGCAAGTCGCAACGGACGAAATGGCACTAACCCTAGCATAACACAACCATCCTCCGCTCTCCGTCTAGCATGTTCCCACGCTCTCCTCGCAAGCTCACCATCTACCGTTCCACCCTGTCCGCCATGAACGCCGGGGTTTGTGGCTGTCAGCCATGTGTTCACCACCAGACTTGTGCTTGCGTCCAGTCGATATGGTTGAGCGCATGTGTAGATGGTGTGAAGGGTATTCAGGAGTGTCGTTGTCGACACTTGCGAGGAGTGATGTGCTGCGGAGAGGGGAGTGCCGAGTGCAGATGAGTTGTTCGAATAGGTTGACATTCGATTTGGAGTGGCGGCCATGATGATAAGAGATCACCGTCTACCCCGTAATAGTGTCAAGGTCAGCAGTAATTCTTCTATGAAACAAGCAAGATGTCATTACCTCCACCCTCTGACTCCGTGAGACGATGTCTCCCGAACGCCGCAAATGGCGGCTTCCCCCTCGATTGTTCTATCCAGGCAAGGTGACGGCGTATTGCCTCGCCAGACGGACTCAGGTTGGGAATGGACGAGTCCGAGGCGGTGGTGTTTGTGCAGAGCCTTTTGGTGTACGGGAGGCTTCCGCAGGGTCGTTAGGAACAACGGAAAATATGCGGGCGTGGCGAAGTGAAAGCGAAAGCGAGCGTTGAAGAGCAAAGGAGCGAGACGATTCAATCTCCAGCTCAAGGTGAAAGAACGATGATTGCCAGCGTGAACGAGAGTGATGTTCTAGAGTGATGTTCTAACGATATATGCTTTAATATCAGATGTGTGTAAGTTATGTATGTACTGTTACTGTACAGGTAAGGTATGTTGAGGACGACGACGATTTCCGCCGACAGGGATGTGTAAGGTAGTGAGTTACGTTAAGTTTCTAGTTGGTACTGTACCTTAGAGTCCACAACGGGGAGTTCATGTCAATGATATCCATTACGGAGTAACAATTTTCACAAGATATTTACAGTACAGTACACTAATAATTCTCTCTGGGATGGATGAAAAGAGGCTGAATTATTATCAATCTAGGACCTGGATCTTGGTGAGGATGTTTGTCGATATATCAACATTCTCCACGAGGCTGGTCCGTGCTTTGTTTACCCCAGCGGCGGCTTTTTGGTCCCTTCTTTTCCATGGTACGAAAACACTTACAGTACCTTACCTGGTATACTTCGTACAGTGAAGAGATCTTTGTTGCCAGTACTTCGTAATAAGATGGAAGATGGCAATGATGATAATAATACTTAGCTGACGGATTGCACTTCGTATGCTCACGTACTACTGAGCTGTCTATCCCTTTTCCTTACATCTTGTACGAGTCAATAAGGTATGGGTGAGACTTGTGGCAGTGGCAATGGCAAGGGTCCGGTTGATCTATTTATACATATTCGCTTAATTAGTCCTATCAGTCTTCCGAACTCCGGATATCCCTTCACTCGGCTTACATAACGTACCCGCAGTTCGTATTATTGATTATTGTTGATCACCACCAATTATTATTCTTTTCGTGAGTCTCCAGTCCACCACCTTATCGTCGCCCTGCCTCTCTCGCTCTCCTCCTTTTCTTAGCCAATATCGGCTCCATCCCATTCGTTCTGAGTTGACCTTCATTTCCTATCTCAAGACTCTCTTTTATTTGTATCATTGCCACTCCGACTTCAAATGTGACACCACCGCGTTGCTGGGAGACTCCTGTGGCGTCCCCACCCATCTCAGTGTTGACCCAAGCACTTTTGACCACCCTCGAAAGCTCCACGACGTTTGATTAGCATCTCATGGTTCAAGCCTTCTTTCCACAAGCAGCACATAAGGTCACCCTACACTTGTTGGACAAACCCGACTGAACAGTCTACGGCTTCGACACCAGCTTTGCGGGCGTCATGGCACCCACCAATTTCATGGCAGGAAGCGCCGCTGCTCACTCCCAACCTTCACTACCCTCGCTGCCAGCACATCTGCAGTCGGACACACATCTCACAGCGCATCTGGCAAGCCGGTGGGTTACTGACACGGATGAAGAACTCCCGCCCGAAAATGCTTACGCTTCGGTAGCTTCCATGTATCTTTGCCGACCGCCAGACTGTCGTCACAAGCTCTGGTCGCTCTCAACACGTACACGTCCTCAGCCAAAGGGCCCAGAGGCGGCAGAGAGGGCAGCGCAATGGGGGCAGCCGAAGAGTTGGCGGCCAGGGCGTGGGCGAGACTGGGTGCACGAGGCGAAAATCAAGCGGTAGTATTTCTGTAAGTTGATCATCTGCCAGGGCATTGCATGCCCGGCATTTGTCCTCCATATCCGTGGATGCCATTCTGAATACTGACCGTGATCTCGATTACAGAGGAGAATCCGGTTCTGGCAAGACCACCATTCGTTCCCACATGCTGTCGTCATTCCTGTCCTTTTCATCTACACCTCTTTCGACCAAACTCTCGCTCGCTGCGTTCGTGTTCGACACTCTAACGACAACCAAGTCCTTGACCACTCCGACGGCGTCAAAGTCGGGCCTCTACTATGAGTTGCAGTACGACACGTCGTCTAATGCCACTCCGACCCTGATTGGAGGCAAGTTGCTAGACCACAGACTGGAACGGAGTAGAGTGGCGGCAGTTCCAACAGGGGAACGGAACTTTCATGTCCTATACTACCTCCTGGCAGGTACCAGCAGCGCTGAGAAGGCCCACTTAGGCTTGGACTCACCTGGAGGCACGACTGGCAACGGAGACGTTGTTTCAGGGGCTGGCCGTGGATCCTCGGGTACAATTGGACAGAAGCGGTGGCGCTACTTGGGGCATCCAACCCAGCTCAAAGTTGGTGTTAATGATTCGGAGGGGTTTCAGCATTTCAAAACGGCGTTGAGGAAGCTGGAATTTCCGCGCGGCGAGATCGCGGAGATATGTCAGATCCTCGCCGGTATCCTACATATCGGCCAACTGGACTTTACCACCAGTCAATCCACCACACCACAAGCTGACGATAGCGGTGGCTACTCCCATGAGGGTGGCGAGGCGGTCACGACGGTGAAGAACAAGGACGTCTTGGGCATCGTCGCAGCCTTCCTGGGACTTAGTACTCAGGATCTGGAAACTAGTCTCGGTTACAAGACCAAAACGATCCATCGGGAACGTGTCACCGTGATGCTGGACCCCAAAGGTGCTCGTGAGAACGCCGATGAACTCGCGCGAACGCTGTACTCTCTGCTGGTGGCATATGTCATGGAACAAATCAACCAGCGAGTCTGTGCTCTAGAAAGCACGGTTGCTAACACGATTTCCATTATTGACTTTCCCGGATTCGCCCAAACATCGTCGACCGGATCTACCCTCGACCAACTACTCAACAACGCCGCTACCGAATCCCTTTACAACTTCTGCTTACAAAGCTTCTTCGAGCGCAAGGCAGACCTCTTGGAGAGCGAGGAAGTCGGCATTGCCGCAACAAGCTATTTCGACAACTCGGATGCTGTCAAGGGTCTCCTCAAACAAGGCAACGGTCTCTTGAGCATACTCGATGACCAGACCCGGCGAGGTAGGACGGATCTACAGTTTCTTGAAAGTCTTCGGAAGCGTTTTGAGCACAAAAATACCGCCATCACCGTAGGCAGCGCGACTGCAGTCATCCCCGGCAGTAATTTTGCTACGCACAACACTGCTGCATCTTTCATCGTCAAACACTTCGCCGGGGAGGTCGAGTATCCCATCGCGGGCCTGGTCGAGGACAATGGAGAGGTCATCCCTGGCGACCTCATGAATCTCATCAACTCCACCAAGAGCGACTTCGTGCGCGAATTATTCGGACAAGAAGCGCTGCATACGGTAATGCATCCCAAAGAGAAGACTGCGATCATGCAAGCTCAAGTAAGCTCAAAACCGTTGCGAATGCCGAGCATGGCCCGGAGAAAGGGCGCAAGACCCAATCGGTTCCCCGACCGTAAGTCAAATGGCGCTCAGTCTGACGGCGAAGATATGGAGGATCACAGTAGCGAGCAAAACCGTAGGCCAACCAGATCTGGCGACGTCAAAACAAGTGGCTTTTATGGCGGTCCTGAACAAGGAGCCGCAGCGCAGTTCTTGGCCTCGCTCGACAATATATCCAAATCGTTGCTGTCGCCAAGCACGAATCCGTATTTTGTGTTCTGCCTAAAGCCTAACGATCGACGTATCGCGAATCAGTTCGACAGCAAATGCGTTCGGACGCAGGTGCAAACCTTTGGTATCGCCGAAATAAGCCAACGCTTGCGTAATGCCGACTTTAGCATCTTCCTGCCTTTCGCCGAATTTCTTGGCCTGGCCGAGGCTGAGTCAATCATTGTCGGCAGTGAAAGGGAGAAGGTGGAAGCCGTCTTGGACGAGAAGAGGTGGCCGGGGAATGAAGCAAGAGTAGGAAGTACCGGTGTCTTTCTCAGCGAGAGGTGTTGGGCGGACATTGCGAGGGTTAGCGAAAAGGGCATACCCGGCAGCCACTATTTCGGTGCGGAGACTGGGGACGAGGGGGGCGATGGCCTGCTAACACCGACTGATGGTAATCGAGGTGGATTCAGTGACTCGAAGGTACAGCTGTTACCATCACATGGTACTGCACAGTCGCCAGGCGCTTTAGCCTACGGTGACGACACGAAACAAGGTGGTTACTTTGGTAGTCGAGAGTTGGATGCTCGCTCGGACGCTGGTGCTTCGGCTTTCAACTCAGGAGACATGTTTCGAAACCTGGAGACGAGGGAACAAATGGCGGAGAAGGGCAATGAGAAAACAATGGAAGAAGTGGACGACGTTGTGGTGTCCGGCAGCCGGAAGAGGTGGCTGGCTGTCGTCTACCTTTTAACGTTCATGATCCCAGATTTGCTTATCAAATGGGTTGGGCGCATGAAGCGGAAAGACATCCGGACTGCATGGCGGGAAAAGCTGGCCATCAACCTACTCATCTGGCTCAGTTGCGCCTTTGTGATTTTCTTCATCGTCATCTTTCCGCAACTGATTTGTCCCAAGCAGCACGTCTACTCCGCATCGGAGCTATCATCGTACGATGGAAAGAATGGTCATGGATCTTACGTGGCAATCCGTGGGCAGGTCTTCGATCTTGCAGCCTTCATACCAACTCACTATCCCAACTTCATCCCTCAAGCACAGTTCAAGAAATATGCCGGTGTCGATGCCACCTCTCTGTTTCCGGTGCAAGTGTCAGCGCTGTGTCAAGGAAAGAGCGGACGGATCGATCCCACAGTACAGCTCGATTACAAGCCGACTAACATCTCGGGATCCGCTACCCTTATCAGCAACATGGACAGCAACGCGCGCTTTCATGATTTTCGCTCTTTCACCAACGATTCCAGACCCGATTGGTTCTTCGAGCAGTTGAAGATGCTCAGAGGGGGCTTCAAGATGGGCGACGTTGGCTACACGCCAAAGTACGTCAGCACGCTTGCCGGCAAGGAGCAGACCATTGCTATCCTCGACGGCAGCGTGTATGACCTCACTGCATATATGAAAGGCGGTAGACGGACCATGGCGGCACCGGGGAGGGATGTACCGGCTAACGTCGATGTCAATTTCATGGACCAGGTTGTTGTGGATCTCTTCCAGCAGCGCTCTGGACAGGATCTCACCAAATACTGGAATGCTCTCAACATTGATCCAGAACTGCGGTCACGCATGCACGTCTGTCTCGAAAACCTTTTCTACGTCGGTCGTACGGACACACGCAACTCGGCGCAGTGTCTGTTTGCTCAGTACATTTTACTCTCCATATCCATCCTTCTGGTCAGTGTCATCGGCTTCAAGTTCTTCGCTGCGTTACAGTTTGGGAGGAAAAATGTACCCGAAAACCTGGACAAATTCATCATCTGCCAAATTCCTGCATACACAGAAGACGAAGACTCATTACGCCGTGCCATCGACTCTGCCGCGAGAATGCGATACGATGACAAGCGCAAATTGTTGGTCATTATTTGCGACGGTATGATCATCGGCCAAGGGAATGACCGACCGACGCCAAGGATTGTGTTGGATATTCTAGGTGTTTCTGAGACGGTTGATCCTGAGCCACTGAGTTTCGAAAGCTTAGGTGAGGGCATGAAGCAACACAATATGGGAAAGGTCTACTCTGGACTCTACGAGGCACAAGGCCACATCGTACCTTTCCTGGTTGTGGTCAAGATTGGAAAGCCCTCGGAAGTGTCCCGGCCGGGCAACCGTGGCAAGCGTGACTCTCAAATGGTATTGATGCGCTTCTTGAACCGCGTCCACTACAACCACCCGATGAGTCCTCTGGAGCTTGAGATGCATCATCAGATTCGCAACATTATCGGAGTAAACCCAACCTTTTACGAGTTCATGCTTCAGATCGATGCCGATACGGTAGTCGCTCCCGACTCAGCAACCCGCATGGTGGCCGCGTTCTTGAACGACACTCGCCTGATCGGGATCTGTGGAGAGACAGCCCTCACCAACGCCAAGTCATCGTTCATCACCATGATCCAAGTGTACGAGTACTACATCTCGCACAATCTGACAAAGGCGTTCGAGAGCTTGTTCGGCTCCGTCACCTGTCTGCCTGGCTGTTTCAGTATGTATCGCATTCGGGCTGCTGAGACGGGGAAACCTCTCTTCGTCAGCCGCGAGGTCGTCGAGGCCTACTCGGAAATCCGGGTGGATACCTTGCACATGAAGAATCTGCTCCACTTGGGTGAGGACCGATATCTCACGACGTTGTTGCTCAAGCATCACTCCAAGTACAAGACCAAGTACATTTTCGATGCACATGCGTGGACCATCGCACCGGACAGCTGGAAGGTTTTCATGTCTCAACGTCGACGATGGATCAACTCGACGGTACACAATCTCATCGAGCTCATCCCTCTGCAGCAACTCTGCGGCTTCTGCTGTTTCAGCATGAGATTCATCGTCTTCCTCGACCTGCTCAGCACGATCGTGCAACCAGTCACGGTGGCCTACATCGTCTACCTGATCGTCCTCATCGGGCTCAGCTCCAACGTCGTGCCGCTGACGGCTTTCATCCTCCTCGGAGCCATCTACGGCCTGCAGGCCATCATCTTCATCCTCCGGCGCAAGTGGGAAATGATCGGCTGGATGATCATCTACATCCTCGCCATGCCCGTCTTCTCCCTCGGCCTCCCGCTCTACGCCTTCTGGCACATGGACGACTTCTCCTGGGGCAACACGCGCGTCGTGACGGGCGAGAAGGGCCGGAAGGTCGTCATCTCCGACGAGGGCAAATTCGACCCGTCATCCATCCCGCACAAGAAGTGGGAAGAATACCAAGCCGAGCTGTGGGACGCGCAAACGCAGCGCGACGACCGCTCCGAAGTCTCGGCCTACTCGTACGGCTCGAAGTCTTACGCCCCCGCCGGCGCAGCAGCGTCGGAGTACGGCTTTCCGGCCTCGCGGGCCATGTCGCAGGTCGACCTCCCGCGCTACGGCTCCCGCATGTCGCTGGCACCGTCGGATGCCATGGGCTGGGGTCAGCAGGACGTGGAGATGGCGGAACTGGCCGGCCTGCCGAGCGACGACGCCATCTTGGCGGAAATGCGCGAGATCTTGAAGACGGCCGATCTGATGACGGTGACGAAGAAGAGCATCAAGGTCGAGGTCGAGAGGCGGTTTGGGGTGAATTTGGATGAGCGTAGGGCTTATATCGGTTCTGGTAAGTCATGTCTTGATCGATCGAGAGGGCACTGAGCCTTTGGGGTTTTGCTAACGTGCGAGCAGCGACGGAAGCTATCCTGTCCGGCCAGCTGTAGGCTTGTAAAGCCTCTTCGGATCGCATGGGAGGTGTTTGGGTCATCGTTCTGCATAGGGTAGGTAATTGTTCGAGGGATTTGGAGCTTGTTTTCTTGCACAAGCGAAGGATGTGGGATCATGGATCTACAGGGAGTCTTTTGATCTTTGGGTATCGTGATGTCGGATTACTAAAGGATTATGTGAGAGGGTAGATGTCATTGTTTTGGCCAACATTCGAATTTTGATTTTGATCTTGGGAGATGAAGATCAAATAGATCCGGACGAGATCAGAATAAGGATGAGATAATAATGCAATGGTTCGCCTAGGAGTCGAGGATCAATACTGATGGAAATCATTATCATCTCTTTATTATGACCGCCTGTATCACAAGCAACACCACCTCAATTCAATTTCATCGCGAAAGACTTCCTTCCTCAATCCATGACGACGCGTCCCCTGTGCCACGGCCCGCGGGTGCGGTTCTTCCGGTCCGAGAATCCGTGATCTTGCATTCTCTCTTTCTCTCTCTCTTGCGCCAGCCAGCCACCTGGTTTGCTGAAGGGTAAGCGAGAGCAAGAGTTATGTACTGTACAGTACAGTACATGTCCCTTCCTCACTAACTACTGTCTGGATCTTGGGGTTTTTCTTTGGATCTGGAGTTGTTCCAGCCCTCGTCCTTACGGTATAGGGGGGGCTAGGGCAGGGGGAATCGAATTGTGCCTGACGCTAGGATGGATGAGGTTAGCTCAGCTAGATAGCGTCCTGGGTAACAACCTCCTTAGATAGCTTAGTTAGATGGCATTTCTATGCCAAGGCGGCGTAGATTGATAAGATTACCTAGGTACCTACCAGACCAGGTAGGTACGGTAGTAACGTTAGGTGCTTTGGCACTATACCATAAGGGGCCAAGTTTCGGCTTAGCCGCGAGAATCTGCGGGTGGAAATTAAGCTTCATGTAAGGAACTTGACGGCGAAGGATGCTTTTATTTGGTTGAACCAATGAGAAGAGGAGAGAAGAGGAGAGATGGACATGGCTCAGATATTAAACCATTAATGATGGTAATAGTATGATCAAAGTAATAATTAAATAATTAATAATTAAATAATTAATAATTAAATAATTAATAATTAAATGAATTAAATAATTCAACCAATGACTAAAGTGAGGCAAAAGAGTGCAATATCGGTTAAGTTATACTCAGGAAGAATTGAATTTTCTTCGCCTTCATGTCGTGAAGTCCTCCGTATACGTTGTTCTCTACTCTGCTCTGCATCCGTGAACTCTCCTGAATCTAAATCCGAGTCTGAATTGCGGCGCAGAGCAGAGGAGAGGAGAGGAGCAATCTGTCCAGTTTTGAGCTGAGCTGTGCTGTGCTGTGCTGCGCTGTGCTGTCTCCCTGCCACCGACAGAGCTGAACGAACTCACAGCCTGCGGGAACCTTACGAACCAACGCTCCTTTCAAACCTTACTATTATATTAAGTTAATTCACATCTCTTCCTGACCTTACAGTAGCACCACATCAACGAATTATTGCCAACCTGCAGTCCTTACCGGCCAATCTTCTGACTTGCAGCACTCATTCATTCCATCATTCATTCATTCCACCTCCTTTCTGTCCCTACTGATATCGGAACATGGGTCTCGCGGCATGGGGTGTGCGGTGTGTGCCAGGCCTGAGCATCTGCTGCCTCGTGTCAATCGTTCTGTGTACGCTGGGAGATCCACGACGATGGCTTGGCTGGTCAGGCGAGAAGTATGGTGGCGGTCGAAAGGGCAGCGGTTTCCACGGCGGACCCGCTGAACGCCATGACCCCTCGGATATCCTTACGCCAGCGCAGCTGTTCATCGTCTTCTACACCGTCCTGGTCCACCTGCTGGCCCTGGGCTTCCCCTTGAGGCTCTGCTGGGCAATCTGGCAACTCAACCGGGAGACCAAGTCGGTCATTGCCCAATATGGCAGCAGCTATCGACAATCCGGCATCCGCTCCCTCACACGCACCATCGGCTCCCCCGGCGCGTCGCTGTCTCACATCGAGACTACCCGGGGAGACTCGTCTTCACGGAGTTCTTCAAGCAGTGGGGAGACTCGAATCCGCAGTGATAGCTTGGGGATGGTGGTGCACGCGATCTTGCTGCCAAACTACAAAGAGGACATTGATACGTTGAGAGAGACGCTGGAGGTCTTGGCCAGTCATGCGCAGGCCAGAACCAGTTACGACGTACGTATGATGTTCGATAACCACTGCCGAGCTGGGTCAGTGGAGAATGGCATACTTCGATGCTTGCCGCTGACATGTTGCGCGATTGATAGATATATCTAGCGATGGAGGACAAAGATCCGGAAGGCCAGAAGACGGCCTTTTCCCTCATAACCTCGTTTCCCAAAGCCTTTCGGAGCATTCAATTCACTGTACATCCCGCGGGCCTCGATGGCGAATCTCAAGGAAAGAGTAGTAATGTCAGCTGGGCGGCCAGACAGGCGAGCCGGAACTACCTCGACGAGAAGGCGAGGCGGAATTGCATCATCACGGTCATGGATGGTGAGTATTGTCAGCTTCGGGGCCAAAATTACTCTCCATGACTAATATATTCGTTTTTTCTGCAGCGGACACCCACTTGTCTTCCAGTTACTTTTCACTCGTCACAAAAATGCATTTCCGGCATTATCGAACCGCCGAGACGACGTTATACGTCGCTCCTATAATATTCGATCGAAACGCTCACATTGTCCCTGTGCTCGTCCGCATCGCCGATATCCTCTGGTGTGGGGCAGGTCTGTCGGGGTTGTACAAGAACTCGGCAATATGTATCCCCACCTCCGTTTACTCGATCTCTCTCCTGCTCGCCGACCGAGTCGGTGGCTGGGACACCGGTCCGGAAGCGATCGGGGAGGATCTCCACATGTATCTCAAGTGCTATTTTGCCACGGCCGGCAAGCTCACCGTTCAAGTCGTGCACAGCCCGGCCAGCCAGTGTAACGTCAGCAGCGACGTCAAAGGTTACCGTGGCTGGCTCGAGAACATTCAGGCACGTTACCGGCAAGCCTTGAGACATATGTGGGGCTCGTTAGACACGGGTTACGCGATTGAGAAGGCGTGGGATTTGTACTGGAGGAAGGATGATACCGTGGTGGACTGGCCTCCTCCGTCTGAAAGGTAAGATTTTGACGCCTACGCCTGACATGCCACAACCCTGTCTGACCCTCATCGTTAGTACCAACTCCTCCAACCCTCACGATGACGGCGCCGACTCGACCTACTCCAGCACCGCCCCTTCCGTCACCTCCACCAATCAATCCCACGCCCACAACCAAGCCCCAACCTACGACACCCTCAACCTGCTCATCCTCTTCCACCGACTCTTCGAAGCCCACTTCCTCCCCACCCACCTCACCATCCTCCTCGTCTCCACCACCATCTACTCCGCCCTGACGCCCGCCTCCCAAATCCACCCCACCCTCCTCTGGGCCTTTGACTTTTCCGGCACCCTCCGCTTCCTCGGCTTCGTCTGCATGATGGTCTTCTTCCGCCTGTACGAAACGTACCACCACACGTGCGTCACCGCCCGCGAGGCCGAGATGCGTCGCGCCGGCCTGTACGACCAGATGCAAGGCGGCTTCACCCATCGGCATTGGCGCTCGAACTTTGTCGACTACTTCGTCTTTCCCGTGGCGGGGACTATCTTCGGCAGTATCCCGGCTGTTGTTGCTGAGATCAGCCATTTTTATACGGATCGGTTGACGTATCGCGTTAGTAAGAAGCCGCAGCTGATGCCGAGGGTTGTTGGGAGGGGGAGGGTGAGGGATCCGAAGAGGGTGGAGGATGGGGATGGGGATGGGGATGATGAGGATGGGTGGGATGATAGTGGGGTTGAGGTTTGATTTCGACTTTTTCCAGATTCGATGGATATTCCGTCCCGTCGGTTGCTGGTTTCTGCTCGTGTCATTGCTGCTCTGCACCGTATCTCATCGTCTGACTGTGCTGCCACTGCCAAACGCAGCGAAGCAGACTCGGACTGTACGTGACAGTACCGAACAGCGAAAGCGGGAAGAGGGCGAGAAGAGAAGAGAAGGAGGGGAATGGAAGGGACGGAGAGCAAGGAGAGCAAGCTGAGCATCTCTCTAATGTCGAATGGGAATGGTGGGTGTCTACTGTAGAGGTGTTTTGCATAGTGTATCATAGGTAGTCCCATATAGACAGACAGACGGAGCGTAGGTAGGGAGGGGGTTTCCTACACTTAATCTCTAATGCTTAATACCAACTTTCGAAATCACTGACTCGTTCGTTTGCTGGCTCGTGTGACTTCTTCCGTATTTACATAATACTATAGGTAGTGAGCTGGACTTGGACTTGGACTTGGACTTGGACTTGGACTTGAGTTTGGTCATGGATAGGGACAAGTATCGGGTCCAGCGTGAAACCCAAAAGGAACGATTCGAACGCTCGACCCTGACACGCGATGACGTGACTGAACTGAAATAACTGCCAAGTCCCTCACCTGACTGAGTTGATGCTGTAGCACTCTTTCTCTTCGCACAGACATTACATCGTTTGTCAACCGACAGAACACAAGCAGCGGATCCACTTCTTCCACATATTCTTAGCATTCAATATCAGAACACACAAGCACTGAAGCAGATAGCAATGTCCTCTACTGCTCTATGTCTTGTGTCCTAATACTTCTTGTCACCTTCTTTTTGAACATTCTTTTCTCACCAGTTCCTTCCTCCCTTCAACCTTTACAAGTGTCACAGTTGCGCTGTGCTCCCTTCTGCTGCATTTTCAGCCGTGTAGGTGTTCTGGGGCGTACGGCAGCCTGTCTTCTCTGCGGCAAGCCATGGGAGACGCAGACTGGGCGTGGCAGTGGATGAGGACTCCAATCCAGTGAAGCCAGGTTCTGGACCTGTCCCTCTCGTGGCATGCTCGGTAGATCGATTGCATGATTGACTCATACTTCTGAGCCAAGTTCCCCTTTGCTGCGCCGCTGATGCACGGCTCAAGGTAGAACTGAGCTGTTGGACGGGCTGGTGAGCCTGGACTGATTGATTGGGGCCACACTGGTTGAGGCTCGGCTCATGTGGTTGGTTTGGGTGCGATGTGGCAGTGACCATACTGTACCTCAGGTACGGTGCAAGGCTGTTTAGGCCAGAAAATGAATCTACCTCTAGAAACCCGGAAGCAAGACTTGTGTGAGACATACATAAGCTCGGCATATCAACCTCTGACTGACATCTCAACGAATATAACAACAAGAACTTGTACCAAGCCTTCCCACTATGCGTTTCGTCAACACAACGTCTTTGAAGTTCCATGAGGTGTCTGACTTGGAGCTTTACAAATTGAAGCATGGCTACTCCATCCTTTCGCACAGATGGACTTGGGGAGATGATGAGATCATGTATGTGGACATCCTGTCCAAGGACTCGGATCTCAAAGCCAAGGGTGGCTACGCAAAGTTTACCGGTGCCTGCGCGCTGGCCAAAAAGTTAGGCTACAGCTTCCTCTGGATAGACACTTGTTGCATTAACAAGACAGACTCTGTTGAGATGGGGGAGGCGATCAATTCAATGTACAGGTGGTACTCCATGGCCAAGGTCTGTATTGCCTATCTCCAAGATGTCACTTCCTCGGCCCAAATCAAGGAAAGCGAATGGTTCAACAGAGGCTGGACACTACAGGAGTTGATCGCTCCAAAGACGGTCCACTTCTATGACCGCAGCTGGAACCATCTGGGCGACAAAACCAGCCTCAGCAATGTTCTCGTTGACAGGACCGGGATCCCAACCGATGTGTTAAAGAACACCAAGCTTCCGCAAGCTTATTCGATCGCACAGCGCATGTCGTGGGCTGCCAAGCGCACGACGACGCGACTTGAGGACCGAGCATATAGCTTAATGGGTCTCTTTGATGTCAACATGCCGATGATCTACGGTGAGCGAGAACGAGCTTTCATTCGCCTGCAAGAACAAATCATCTCCAAGTCGGCGGACGAGTCGATCTTCGTGTGGGATCTAGATCTTCTCGAAGACTTAACAAGAGAGGCGAAGCATGTCTCTTGTGGGTTGCTTGCCACATCGCCAGCCTGCTTCGCGAGGTGTGGCGATGTCATCAGGAGTGGCCGTTCACGAGGCTTTCGCATCAACCAGTTTGGCCTTTCCATCTCGTCTCCAGCGACGCTGTATGCGTTGGGCACGTATCAGGCTGCTCTCAACGTCACCAAAGCTAAAACTGCCGGCCAGTGTGCTATCCTCCTAGCCATGCTACCTGACGGGTACTACTCTGCTCGAACAAGCAGTCCATCAGGAGAAAGCATTTTGATGACCGAGACGCTCGCAGACGAATCTCAAGATTTCCTTGTCTCTTTGGAACCAATGGAAGCGCCGCCGCATCTCTATCCTGGCTTCTGGTTGCGGAAGCTCGGCTTTCATGACTCACATATCAGATCTTATGATGTATTGGAAAGGCGATACACAACAGATGGTGACCGTCTTATGTTACCGGACGGTGAGGTCGGCACAGCTGGGATCATCAGACTCAGCTTATGGGACGGTGATCGACCTGCTGGCTTCGGACGGGTCAAACTGGGATTTGATCCTCACTGTAATCCAATCTGCTTCATGACTTTCCCCAACCTGGATGATGATCGTTTTAAGACAAAAACGATGCCAGCAGAGGCTGAGAAGCTGCTGGCTATCGATAATAGGTCACCAGAGAGGCTAAAGCATCCAATCCTCAACAACGACTGGACTCACCGTGCACCGGATCTATCACTCTCTCTTCTTCCTTCTTACTCCTACGACTCGCGCCACAACTTGGACACATATGAGGACAACAATGATTTCGAGTTCACCTTCAAAGCTCCTTTGTTTGAGATAACAGTCTCAGCCACAAGGATCCCAGACATCAAGCCCACAAGCAGCAGAAGAGGTGAAGTATGGGCGGTTGACCTCGTCGCAGGTACAGCGCCAGTATAGCATGGCGCATGGCTGTTCTGTTGCCGTTAGACACATGGCTCATGGGCTGTAGTCGTGGTCAAGGCGTGGACACTCCTTGCACATTTATCTTCAGAAATCCCCATAGCATTAAGGATCCACTTGCCGCCGGGGGCAACAACAATGTGACCCTTTCCGAAAAAGGAATTTTTCTGGTTTCCAATTCTTTTCCAAACCGGGCAAAGAAAGAGTGGCCTTCACTTTCGGATTGGTGGATACAGACAAACAAAAAAGGGACACGGGGTGGGGCGCTTTTTCCTCAAGGCGAAATGAGCTCCGGGGCCAGTCGAAGATGGGGGCTGTTGCTCTTTAACTGGGCTCTGAAGGAATACTTAGCCCTATGCTTCTGCTATTTCTTTTGATTTCCTCCCCTCCCTCTTCTATCTTTTCTCTCGTTCGTCCCCACCGCCCCCATCCACCGCTCAGACGTCGCTGCGGGGGAGAGAGATGTGGAGGGAGAGTTGGAGAGGTCAGCTTTCATCACGTCAACTCGGCTGGACTCGATGGGACATTCACTATTGGAATAGGCCATGCGGTGGCAGGTGACAGACCATCAGTGAAGATGGAAAGATGTTGGGACGCGTGTGTGAGTGCTGTGTTGGAGTGTGTTTTCGACTGTCTTTCCGAGTGTGTTTGAGTGCTGTGTTTGCGCGCGCGCGTGTGTATATAGGGGGCGGAAGGGGTGACGGAGGGGGGATGGGACTTCAAGTCGAATTGGAATGGGTTGAACTGTTGGTGTGTCTGTGTTGTATACACAGTGGTTGGTATGTATGTACCTGTTGCTTGCTCCAGAGGGCTGGCACTTGCGCACTGCGCCTTTAAGGGCGAGCCTAGTCCATCTCCAGACTCGAGGTTATGCTGCGTCTGTAGCGTACTGGGAGCGTGGGATGGAGGGAGGGACATGACATGGTCAGAGGAGAGGGCGGGGCGCGCCGGGCTTGTAGAGCTAGTCAGTTAGCCAGCGGGCCAGGACAAATCAATTGTGATCGAACGTGCGTGTGATGAGTCTGTTCACGAAGCCAACGCAACACTGGCTCCACTCATCCATGTTCTCATCGAACATCTATCTCATGCATGCGTGGCCATCGCTGGTCATCATCGCAGCCACACCACAACTCTCAACCTCACTCCCCAACCCCACCCTACCCACTCGCTCCCCCCACCCCACCCCCAAACTTCCCCTGCGGCCCATCGAGATGCGCATCCAGCACCGCACCTCTCCCACTCAACACGCTCTGCACCGCGAGGGGCAACAAGCGGTGCAACTCCTCGACCGAGCTCGCGTGTTCCGCCCACAGGTTGCCGCCCGCCGCCGCCTTGGCGATGCCGGCGTAGTCCGGCGTCGGCGCGAAGGAGATGTTCATCTCTTCGTTCGTCACCTTGGACGCGGCGCCGTGCGGGTGCACGAGGAGGAGGGAGCGGCGCGGGGCGTTCCAGCCTGTTTTGGGTGCGGAGTGGTGAGTTTGTGATGGCTACGGGGTAGAGCATGGAATCATGGAGAGAGAGAGAGAGGGGAGGAGAGGAGAGAGGTAAGTGTGAGGGGAGGGGAGGGTGAACTGACCTTGATTGTTAAGAACAATAGTCAACGTCGGAACCTTATACCGCTGCGCGATCCAATACACGCTCCCAGGGACGCTGAACAGAAACGTGCCGTCGCCGACAATCTGACACACGAACTTCCCTTCGCCCGCCGCGTCCGTGGCCATCTTGACGCCGAGCGCCCCGCCCCCCGACCAGCCGAGCCCGCCGCCGCCGCAGTTGATCCACGACCCCGGCAGCGAGGCCTGGATCTGGTCCGCCACGAAGGCCGTGTTGGTGACGGCCTCGATGCAGAAGATGGTGTCCTTCGGCACCGCTTTGCGCACGCACGCCGTGAGGTACGAGACGTTGTAATTGCCGTCGCGGCCGGGTTGGGCGAGGTCGGCGATCGTCTGGAGGCGTCGCTGGTGCTGGGTCCCGAGTTTCTCCCACCGGTCGCGGTATCCGCTCGCTTTTTCGGAGAGGGAAGCGGAGTCGTGGATGTAGGTGTGCAGTTGCTTGAAGGACGTGTAGCTGTCGGCGCGGAAGCGGGCCATGGCGGCAATGTAGAAGACCGGCATTTGCTGCTTGAGCGGGTCGACGTCGATGTGGAAGATCTTGGCGTCTTTCTTTGGGTGGCATTGAGTGTTGATCCAAGGCACGTCGCAGTCGACGACCAGGATGACGTCGGCGGTTTCGATGCTGCTGTCGACTCCGTATCGCACCCCGACCGAGGCTCGATGATCCGCTGGGAAACACATGTCCGATCCACCCGTATCCAACACGCGCAAGCCTTTGACCGTTTCCGTCAGCTTGACGAGTTCGGGCACCGAAGCATGATTGCGTCCACTGTATCCGGTGATGACGAGTGGTTCCTTGGCCTCCACGAGCGCCTCGGCAATCTGTTTGACAGCACTCTCGGGCAAAGCCGTGGGTTCGATCGGACGCCAATGTGCCTGCTCCAGGTGATACGGCTCCAAGTCTTCCTCCATCGCCTCTCTCGCACCGACCAGATACACCGGGCCCTGTGGATCGCTCATCGCGAAAGACAGCGCCCGATTGACCATCTGCTTGACATTCTTACCCGTCTTGATCTCCCCTGTGTAGCGGCAGTACTGCGCCACGATCTGCTTCTGATCCGGCACGTCCTGGATCCAATGGATGTATTCGGTCCTGGACCCGCGCATCTCGCCCTCGATGGTAAAGGGAGACAGACCGGCGAAGATGAGGACGGGAGCGCGACCGCAGGACGCGTTGTGGACGGCAGCGCCGAGACCTTGGGTGCCCACATCCACGTGCACGATCACGCACTGCGGCTTGTTGGTCAGACGAGCGTATCCATCCGCCATGGAAAGTGCCACCATCTGGTAGAGAGTAAGGTTTTCAGCACGTGATCTAGGGCACGTCAGGCGTCGTGACAGGGCATACCTCATTTGGACACGTGATGATCTTGGGGAATTCTCCTTTCTTTTCATTCTGGCCTTTGACCATTGCTTCGATGATGGAAGGGTGGTCGGAGCCAAGGTTCACGAAGCAGTGGGTAATGCCAGCCTGGTAGGAATCATATGAGTGCTTGCCAAGACGTCCGGAGGTGAGGTGAACTTTACTAACCTCCCATATCGCCTCGAAGAACGCAAATGATGCGGTGTACCTGTTTCCGCAGTCAGTTTTCTAGTACAAGGAAATACATCTCAGACCTAGGTATCTTGAGGATCAAGACGGAGGAGCAGTAACATACATCTTTGCGGTAGCTTGAGCAGACGAAGACAGTGGAGGTTGTGGTAAGGTAGTGAGTGGTAGTAAACACGTCGGCCAAGTAGAAGAGTAGAGTATCGCTAGGAGTGGGTATCGCTAGCACCGCGTTCAACAACAAATGAAAAGGCTGGCCCCTTCACGCGGACGAGCACTTTGTATTCAGTGATAGCTTGAGGTAGGTATGTTCGAACCCGATTTACTTTACCCACCCCATCATATGACAAACATCAATCGCATTCGCATTCGCATTCGCATTCGCATTGGCATTGGCATTGGTTTCGTATTCGCATTCCTACCTACCTCGGGTGATTGATCAAATGCATGGCTGTGCCGGCGGTAAGCGACAGCTTTCGGCACGGCACATTGCACGCCGAGGGTCCGTAGACGGGCAAACACTCCTATGATGGTGTGCAGAGCAGCAACACAAAGAAGATCTGAAACCTGGATTGATTGTCTGTAAGGAGGACTGCTTTAGTACACTAGTATAGGTGAAGTATAGAGGAAGATGAATGCCGTGCCTGCAGAAGATGCATTCATATGAAACGCCTCGATGGTGAGCTCTCATGCATCGCTGAACATACAAGTATAAGGTAGTGCCTATGCCTACTCCGCCATCCATCGGTCGTCGTCTTCCGCGACGTCGTAATCTACATCCGCGGTCCTCGCTCCGTCAGCCACCGCGGTGCCCTCATGGTCCGCCATGTGGGTGTCGCCATCTTGTGGCTTCGCCGTCGCCGGGACAGGCGGTAAAGGCGTGTTGATCCATGCGAACTCCACTTTCCCCACGGAAGGGATCTCGGTACTGCCGTACATGAGCTTCTCGGCCGTGAATCGGTCCTTGAAGGTGATGACTTGGGAGTCTTTCCGGTCCGGGTTCGCTTCGATGTTCTCGAACTCGCCGATGCCCTGCAGTGATCATTAGATTCTCTGTGGCCTGAACGTTTTAAAGGTTCAGACATCATACCAGCAGATACTGCCTGAGACCCTCATCCTTGGCACTGTCAAAAGTCGCCCCCGACACGGCCACCTTCTTCGTCCGATTGTCAAGTTTGTACACGCCTCCGCCTCTACCGCCGAAAGGCGCACCCCTGCCGCGGTAAGCACCGCGCGACGGATCAAATCCACGGCCACGAGGGGGAAAGGACCCCCAGCCGCGGTGGATACCTCTGCCCCTGCCTCGTCCACGGTACGAAGTCGAGTCGTCCGTGAGCGTGGTGTCGAGTCCCAGACTTCTGGCCTCGGCCTCGAGTGCTGCCAATTGCGCTCGTAACGCTTCCGTCTGCGCACTGACTTTCGTGTCTCCTGTGCCACTGGTCCCAATCTCTGCAGTCGCGGAATCAGTGTGGGGATTGGCTTTACCGGCGCCCTTGGCGGCAAGCTTCTCCAACAGCTTCTTCTTCTCTTCTTGCTGCATCTTTGCCAATTCTTCCTTCTGTTTTTCTAGCGCTTGCCGCTGCAGCTCCGTCTCCTTCAATTTCTTTTGCTTCTCCTCGAGCCTCTTCTGTGCTGCCGCCGAGTCTCGCTCAAACTGTTCCCTATCAAATGGTTTCTCTTCGCTTTTCGAAGTTGGTGACATTGATCCGGCGGCTTTGGTGCCATGATTGCCCGGAGGTGTAGGTAGAGCATCAGGCTTGTACCAGTAGACCTTTACGAATCGATTCTCAAATATGACTTTGGGACTCTCGTACGCTCGTCTAGCCGCTCCGTAGTCGTCGTACTTGACAACTGCCAGGCGCTTGTAGGGTTGCATTGTAACTTCAAGGATATTGCCGAATTGGGAGAAGAATTCACGGACGGACGTTTCGTCAAACTTCTCTTCAGGGATCTGTTCCACAACGATGGTACTGATGGAACGGTCATGATTCGGACCGGCATAGGAGAAGTCCGCCCGACCTCTTCGATTCGACCCTGACGGGCCCCCGTCACCTCTACCACGTCCTCGACCCCTTCCTCGATCAATTCCCCGGTTGTTGTTCATAGACCCGTTACCGTTTGTGCCCTCCACGGTCTTACGTATGTCGACCATGACCGAGTTCTTCGGATCATATTCCTCTTGCTGCCCGGGCACCACGATGTGGTCCATACCATGCTCATACGGGCAGGAGCTACCTCGAGCGCAGAACCCTTTCGTATCGTAATCCCTGCACCTAACACCAGGTTTCCGCACCCTCAGCGCCTCCGCACCGGGCGAGAGCTGGTCACCCAACTGTTGCAGACCTGTAGACGTCGCTCCTTGCGGGAACGTTGGCATCCCTGGTAACGGTGGGAAGCCCATCGCTTGCATTGCCATGATTGCTCCCATCGGGTCATTATGGTCAAACGGAAACCCTGTTGGTGGAGCGGCCATGCCCGGAAAAGGTAAGGGCGGTGATTGTGCGAGTCCGGGAATGCCATGCGTTGACGAATGATGTTCTATGGGGCCCCCGGTTCGTCCACCTCTACCGCCAAAGTAATCCCCTCTTGTGCCGTCCCCTCTCCCACCTCTTCCACCTCTGCGCATCTGCTTTATTGAGCGGTCGTTACGACCATACTGCAGATCGTTGCCATCCCCATCTCCTAGTCGATCATTATAGGATCGTTTGCGAGGCATGTTCAGATCCCCGTTCAGACCTCGCCTGGCATCAAGCGGGCTGTAAAGTTCTCCCGTACGTTGAGGATCCGTATCGAAAGCAGTTACCCTAGGGTTGGTTGACCGAGGCGGCACATAGCCAGGCATATATGATCTCTCATTGATGGCAGCGAAGACCTCGTTCACAAAACCGGCCGTGTCTGAAGTAATTGCGCGTGAGCTGGAAGCTGTCGCAAAGTCATAAAACGGGCCAAGACTTACTGTCTCTGAGGAAATCCTCCAAATTTTCCATAGCATTCTTCTTCAAGTCCTCGTCCGGGGTATCTGCACGGATGAGGGCGAGGACGTAGTCTGCCAGGACGTCGGAATCCGCATCTGAGCTGTGGTTCATCGAGAAATGCCCCGTCAACATCCTTCTTTGCAGAGTATGTCTTCTTTGACGCAAGTTAAGAACTTACATATCTTCCAATCTCTTCACCACCCATTTCTTAAGCTCTCCACTCTCATCATCGGTCAGAAACATATTGGTAGCCTGCGCTGATCCAGGCACATGCAGTTAGAAGAGTGCTACAGTGGCAATAAGTGAAGCGGTAATCAAGTCTGTGAGAGGAGCCTAGGGTTTCAAAGGGCGCGTTTTAATCAAGCACTCAGAGGCGCGTGTCGGACGGAGGATTAGATAAATTTTCAGTCGCAAATGTCCAAATCGCGTTGGTTGGAGTCAACCGAAGGAACTATGTACATATGTACCAGAAACTACAAAGGCTTGTCTTGACATCGACATAATCCCTACTTCAAGATCTCCCTCTGTCTCATTACGGTATGTATGTTTTTGAGATGTTATGGAGATGTGTCTTTTCAGCTTTCATCAGAGTTGTCAAACTAGATGTGCTGTGGAGGCATCGGTTTCTGAGTCTCAGTTACTGCTGTCACTGTACCACGAGAGTTGCAAAGTAGACTTTGACTGCCAGTTTCTCATTTCTATTCTTTGTAGTTACACGGTTCGCATGGCACAGAAGAAAAGGAGCATGGAACATGACATGTCATCATCGGAAAAAAAGTCTTTCACTCGGTTCACCTCGCCCTCCCCTCCCCTGCCCTGCCTCTGCCTTCTTGTTTTCGGGTACCTCAAGCAGTGTAGTCGTCTCATGCTTTCTCGTCACTCATGGAATAGCCCCATACTACACAATACGAAAGTGGTGGTTCCTTATGAACTCCATGAAAGAGTCTATCATGCGTTGCAAAAGGCTTCTACAACTTGTCGTAGTACTGCAAATCCAGATCAGCAAAGAGGTACTGTTATAGAATGACTTGAAGTAGCTTACGTTCTCGATGCCGGGAACAATCTCCTTGATACCCTTCCTCTTCCGCATGGTCTGTACGACCTGACCAGGCTTCGTCGTAGGGTCCAGTGGTGAACCACCGGGCAAGATCTGCCAATGATCAAACACCGACTGCGGGAAGGCTTGTCCACCGGTATGTGATCGAAGGTCGGCAGTGAAACCGAAGGACTCGTTGACGGGCAAGTATGCCTTGACGTTGAAGAGTGGTGTACCAGGGCGCTGCTCTTCGGCGAAAACGTGACCTCTTCTTCGGGTAAGCACACCGTAGATACCACCCATTGCCTGCTCCGGCACCTGAATTTCGACAAGGTATACAGGCTCAAGAATACCTGGGTCAGCGAGGAGGGCCGCGGCGTAGAGCACACGACGAGCGGTGGGAATGATCTGCCCGCCACCACGATGGATGGCATCTGCGTGCAGGGTCACGTCCTGGATGTTGAACCGGACAGCTCTCATTGGCTCCTCGGCGATCGGCCCTTCTCGGGTTGCCCATTGGAAACCAGATACAACCGAATCCTTGATTTCGTTCAAGTACTGCACAGCCTTGGTCTGATCAACCAACAAGTTGGCACCTGTGGTATCCGGTCCAAAACACCAGATCTTTCGGGCATCGGTGACATCCCAACCGTGCTCGTCTGCCAGAACACGTGCACGAGCCTTGAAGTCATCACGGGGACTAATCTTACCAGCTTCGATGGCTTTTGATACGTCCTCGTCCAAAGGCGTGGCAGTGACATATAGACGGTTATGCTTGTTCGGCGACTTCGATAGCGCAGTCATACTCGAGTTTCCGCCAACAGTTTCACGGTAAGATACGACCGGGTCCGAAACGCGAAGCGGGACACCGGCGTGGTCTTCTTCGAGATCCTTCAAGCATATCTCCAAGTGCAATTCACCGGCACCAGCAACGATGTGCTCACCAGATTCAGCGATATAAGTCAACACACAAGGGTCTGACTTCGAGAGACGCTTGAGACCTTCCACCAGCTTTGGCAGATCATTGGCATTCTTGACTTCGACGGAGCGTTGCACGACAGGAGACACGGAAAACTTCATGACCTTGAGGTTGTGCGCGGTATCGCTGGTGGTCAGGGTACCAGACTTGAGCAAAAACTGATCGACACCGACCAAGCCGAGAATGTTACCTGCAGGAACATCCTCAATAGGCTCGATGGCACGACCCATCATCAAGATAGTACGTTGGATGGCCTTGATGAAAAGGTCATCCTTCTTCCCTGGGGTGTAGTTGGGGCCCTGGATGCGGACCTTGAGACCAGAGCGAACGGTACCAGCGAAGACACGGCCGAAAGCGTAGAAGCGACCCTTGTCGGAGGTGGGAACCATCTTAGAGACGTACAACATAAGAGGAGCCTTAGGGTCACAGTCCCGGATACCGATGCAAGCTTCGTCGTCGGGAGGACCCTCGTACAGGGTCTCGGCACGGTACTTCTGAGCTGTCACGGGCGAAGGCAGATGAATAACCATCATTTCGAGAAGAGCGTCAGCGGCGGGCAAGAACTTCCTCATCACCACCTTCAACAGAGCCTTGCCCTCAAGCTCCTTCTCTTCACCTGTAAGCTTGATGTCAAGTTTTGAAAGCAATGTGGGGATCTCGTCTTTCTTGAAGTTCATGATCGCACCGAAGATCTTGAAGATCGGGTCAAGGATGAACTGATTGAAGGCACGCTCCAGAGGCTGGCCTTCGTGATCGCCGACCTTGGTCCACTTCTTTGTCTTTGGATTGAAGTAATTGTCGCCCTATTTCGGTGCTTCAGTGGCTGCTTCACTTTGAGACTAAAGGAATGCTCACCCATAGCCGCTCCATCATCTTGATCTTATCGACACCGAATTTCTTGGCATACTTGACAGCGAACTGTCGAACGGTAAAACCCCAGCCATGAAGACCGGAACCGAAAGCAACGGTGCCCTTGTCTGGGTATACCTGGACGTCTCCTAGCGCTTTATCAAAGTAGGTTGCGATGACGACATTGACCGATTCGATGGTTCTGGAGAAAGACTGATACAGATCCTCCTTCGATACTTGAAGCTCCAGGAGCGCACGGTCGACTTTGTTGACAATGACTACAGGCTTGATACGCTCACCAAGAGCCTGTCGCAAAACGGTCTCGGTCTGAACGCAGACACCTTCGACGCAGTCCACCACGACGAGCGCACCATCTGTAACTCGGAGAGCGGCTGTAACCTCAGATGAGAAGTCAACGTGACCAGGAGAATCGATCAGATTGATCAAAAACTCGTTTCCATCAACCTTCTGCGGGATATCCTTCAGGTCGTCCTCGTCTACTAGATGAGCATATAAGGAGATGGCTGTGGACTTGATGGTGATACACCGATCTTGTTCGTCCTGGCGAGTATCTGTAAATCGAGCTTCACCCGCCTTTGCGGCGGAGATGATACCAGCGCGCTGGACGAGAGAGTCGGTAAGGGTGGACTTGCCGTGGTCGACTATGCAAGAATAACAGTTAGAACCTTGAAGCTAGTACTTGGCGCGGCCGTCACGTACCATGCGCAATAACCGACATGTTTCGGATATTGGCAGGCCTGTCCATCAGCTTCCGGATCTTAAAGGTGTTAGCCACATCGCCCATAGCGCAAGACTCAGCAACCAGAATGTATAGCTAAAGAAGTGTACCTCTTCGATGGTGAAGCTATAAGGCACCGAATGTTAGCCCACTGCTCTCTCATTTCAAACTGTGCTCACCGCCACAACACATGTTGTGATGCGAGGTTGGTGTGCGTATAGTACAACGATTGCTCCAAGTTTCCGACACAGCAGTTGTTGTAACGTAGCACTAGATATCACTTACTTGACCATTTTTGCGGTATTGGTCCTTTACTGCCTTGAAGGCTGTGAGGTAGGTAACTGTACGTCGAAACGTATAGAGAACTCAGGGATTGTTGATACCCCGCTTTGCAGAATCGAGGGCTCGCTCGACCTGTATTGGTACTGATTCGATTTCTTGTGATGTGCGCACAAGCAGGATGGTCTTTGGGTGCTCAGAGCGAGGTGGGACCTGTTGGAAGATAAATAGTATCTCAGTGGTGTGAGGAATGAGTGATGATGTGGGGGTGGAAGGAGGAAAATTTGGTTGGTGGATATCGGATTTGAAAGCGCACCACTAACGCCAAACAGTTAGCGTCACTTTGCCCCGCTGTATCAATGCTCTGAGTCACCTCCCGTAGAAAGCAGTCACAACCAGTTAAGCGATTTGAAATTGGACGTGATGGCCAGTCAAGGAATTCATCTTTTCTTTCCGTATGCATCATATACTGGACTGTTGTACGAATACGGATCTTTGCTATGAGTCACTGAAAGAGATTTCGAACTACAGCTTCCCGACCCGGCCAGTTTACCTCATGGCAGTTGCACCTCCCGACCAAACTCCAATCCACATTGCCCTCAACTGGTGTTTCGTGACGTACGATAATCATAGTAGGAGCACATAGTCATCGAACCAAACGCCAGAAGTGAAAAGTGTACAGTGCCCAGCTGGCATGACTGACAATCGATGTAACCAGTTGCCGGTTCTAGGACGAGCCGAGAATCTTGCAATATGCATCTTCAACTTCTTTAGCGACCTCCAGCAACGTCACGATGATCAGTTGATGAGTCAGGTGTGGTAGGCGATCTCGTTGTAGTCCGATCCATTCGAGAGGCGGTGTTGCCTCGCCCATGTCCCGTAACTGAGGGGTCTCGATGATGGGTGCCTCCAACGCAGTATAATCGTACTTCGACTGGGGGACGTTGACCACGGCAGTGATCTTCTCTTGTCCCGCACCCGCAGCCAATCCTTCCTCGCCCTCGCCGTTAACTTCGGGCAGAGGACCGCCGGAGATCTGTACTGCTGATTGACGTAACGGTTTGCCCAAGCGTTGGGCTAGAGACCGGGAGTGACTAGCCCACATGGTGCGGATGAACCGGATTCTTGAGTAGTTCCAGCCCACGTCGACCTTCCCTTCGAACGAACTGATGAATTTGTAATCAATATGATTCGACTCTGGGGTTTGCCAGGTCTCCATATTGGCCACAACTCGGGGGACTTTGAGGATGGTGCCGCCTCTCGACCCTGTCGCACTGCTAACAACGTCGTCCACAGCGACTTCTCCTGGACTTTTCGCCGCGTTCGACTGCCTGACACTCGATAGTGCAATCCGTAATTGACCTAGCGTGAGTCCCAGCCTACTATGGACTCTGTCGTTCTCCAAAACAACGGCGAAATTGGCTTCTGCATTCAACGCCTCGAACTTGAAGACTTGATTGTCCAAGAAAGTACTTGGAAACATTCCTATATTGACAGCTCTCAGCGTGACCATCACATCCGTGTGGAGCGAAATTGGCGTCTTAGTCGACTCTGCATCCACTCTTGCAGGCTGGCTGAGTGAGAGTCGAGGTCCAGCAGGGGTTACGGTTGACTTGCGTCGGAGATGCTTCTCGATATCTTTGAGGGATGACTCGTAAGCAGTCCGTTTCTCTTGAGCTAGACGTTTGAAAGCTTGGTACAAGGCGAGCCCTTGAGATGCACTTGTACTTGTACAGAAGACCTGTACCTTACCGCCATCCAGGATACCCACAAGACGATCGCCGTTGCTACTGTTAGTTTTCCTGACGTTGTACATAAAGAATTCGAAGGTGCTTATATCTGCAATGAGGAATGCTTGATACTCGAACGCAGCCTTTACCTTGAGCCCGTCAAACCCTATAGATGCTTGTACCAGTGGTGCTTGATTCACTGCCTTCTCCTCAAGCGGCCATCTAATATAAGTCCGGATTCTGCAATTTTGCAGTCCAACGAAGCCGCTCATCCGACCGCTGCTGTTCACTGCAAACTCTTGAAAGCCAAGGCACAGATTCTGCTCCCAGTCTGAGGTCTTCTTCGTAGAGATCCAGAAATCTGATACAGTGAATGCAGACTTACCCAACGCCTGGCCCATGTCCAATTGGATATTGAGTTCAGCAATGGAGATAGTGGCATCCCAAGGAAAGGCACCAGCCGATGCCACGTGCTGGTAACGTTGTACCGTGTATGTTTGAGACTCCGAGACCGACCTTGGGGTAGTTTTTACTGGGGACTGGCGAATGTCGGCTGGGATCCAGATCTCCCGGAAAAGGAGATAGTCTTGTAGCTGCTTTGCGTTGATTTGAGCCGTCATAGGGCTTACCCTGAGGATTGCAGATATTCCGCTTGCATCACTGACGTGCCTACTGTTCATGAGAGATACCACGATAGACTCCACGTCAAAACTGGCAGTCGACTCGCGTGAATAGACGTGTTGTAAAGATGCCTGCAGCTTACTGAAGGTAGCCGAAACAGCGAAAAATCGGCTATGCTCCGATGATTGCACAGTATTCACTGTAAAGTAGATGTCCTCCAAGCGCGCTATTGCGGCGACTCTCGCAATCGGCTGACAGGAGAGACTGAATTCTTGCCTTCGTATCTGAAGCCCGACATTGAGTTTGCATTTCCCTAGTATAGCGCTAGGGGTTGCCGCACGAAGTTTATCTTCATCGAGGAACTTCTGCGAAGATGTCTTGGAACTCGATGATATATCGATATCCTCCGGCTCACCCACAACATTCTTGATGCTCGACGAGATCTCCATGATCAGCGGCACTACCGTGGGGTATAGCTTGTTAGACGAGGCGTCAACCTTGATCTCAGCATTGAGAGACGGATCGTTACTTCCGTTATCGTTGTACTCGACCTTGAGTGCAATTCCCGGAGCCCGGAGGGTAGTGCTGCTGCTTGCGTCTTCATGGGTGAACTGACCATATCGACCATGTTGCGGCATTCTGCCACCATTTGGCACATTGAGAGCTTGGGTTCGTGCATCCGCAACCTTTCTCCCCTGTATATACACCACAGCGCCCGCAAAATCCGCATCGACCAGGAGCGAAGCTAGCCTTTTATTGCCAAGTAGTTTTTTTCTTCCGATGTCACTGCGGATGTGGTTTGCAGCCCATTTTGCGGTCGCGCTACGGAACTTCTGGCTCGCAGATGCTATAGAGCGTTGGAGATTACTGGCAGGAATGACGAATTGCGATGTCAGCCTCAGATCAAGAGACTTGCCGGCTGCTTGGAACGCAAGCCTTCGATCGTCCTTGGTTGATAAGTACGCAACGTTGAAAACCACTTCAGGAAGGAGAGCAGAGTTAAGTGACCGAGTACGCCTGTTCTGCTCAGCTGGGACCATCTGCAACTGAAAATCTTCGATTACGAGTCTAGCTGCGTTGTCCTTCTTCGTCGCTAAGTCAATCTTCGTGATTGAGAGGACGAGATCTTCTGAATCGCGACTGGTGGAAATCGTAGACCCATCCTCTACCGCCCAACTGATTTGGATGTCCAGTACCTCCAATGAGTACATTGAGCTAAAAAGTTTCCCGCTCTCGTGCTTGGGCTCCACGCTACCAGCTGCCGGCAGTGCGATAGCTTTTTGTTCGCGTTTGTAGCTGAGTCTTTCTGACAAAGCGAGACACTTCACTTTGTCTTGCATGTAACCGAAGACATCAACAACTGTTGAGGCTGTGTCGGGAACTAAAACAGTATTGACATCGCGGGCCTTGATTTGATATGCGCGAACGTTGTGACTAGTCCCCGTCTGCTTCGAGGTGCAATTCAAAGATAGTGCAAGAGATATCCTACCGCACCTCTGGGTGTTCAGATCATCGAACCTCTTCAGTACTAGTTGGGCATTTCGAACGCCCATACTTAGCTCTGGATATTCGAGAACACCATCATCAAGACCTGATCTGTTGGTTGCTTCCATTCCGACACAATCAAAACTCAAGTCCATTTGGGCAGTCTCACCTGTTGAGCCCACTGGAGCAACCGTGCGAATTTTGATCTCCGCCAGGGTAATGTGGGCGTTATAGAAAATTGGCTTCAAGGTATCTGAGGATTCCGTTAATTCGGTATGCTGGCTCGGCTCAGAAACGCCCTGGAGGCGACTCTTAATCCCTTTGAAGTCGTGGCACATATCTTCAATCACGGTGGCTGTTTCCGCACTGCGCAAGATATCCAACAAGCTATGCAGAGCGCTTGCGTCTAGACCAATGGGCTCCACCGCTATGGAAACCTTCAACAATCTAGACACCTCTGACGAAATTGAATTGATATACCCATTAATTGGTGGCACATTGAGCACGGACACCTTTCGAGTCCTCCCATCGACTTCGGTTTCGAGACTATGGGATTGACCTTTGAGGTCAACGTCAACGACGATGTTTCCATGTGGTTTGACAGCCATGGAACTTCGTGCTACACTGCCTGTGATGGTGTAGACGAGCGAAGGAAGTACAGTTAGTTGAATTTGGTATTCATCCAAAGAGAGCACAATGATGACTCTTTTAGGCTTTGCATTCGAGCTTGCGATAGTAGGCTTCTTGGCGGCTGGCCGATCTTTTAGGGTGGTGACCACACGACGCACGTACGGAATCTCGTCGTTGATGAGAAGGTCGACGACGCCCACCAGGCTGGGAAGGTCTGCAAGAATGTTGCACAGAACTCCCTGCCATAATCCTGTAAGCGTCCAATCAGCCGGAGAAGCATCGCCACCACAGTCTTCCGTATGGGAGGCGCATATCCTTGGTTGGCGAGCTTGTAATATCGCCAGCGTTTTAGTATGGCTGATTAATTCGGACGATGCGACATCTGCATGGACCACAATGTTCACAGCTCGCCGTTTCCTCAAGCCTGGATAATCTGCTGTGACGAACGAAGAGTCAACACCGTCACACCGGGATAACAGTGATAGATTGAAACTGTCGATTGTGACCTTGCCTGTGTCTGCAGATAGGAGGACATGGTAATGTTGAGTTCGCATTGAAGGGGCAGTTGACCGTGAGCTTGGGACTGGTGACGTGTGTCCATGACCCTCACTTGCCAGAAACAACTTTTGAGCGTCCTGGAACAGCTCCCAACACTCCCAGTGAAGGTCAATACCGATCTTCATACAGTGGACTTGAACGACGGTCATGTACGCAGTAGAAGAGTTCGAGGTCAAATCTATGGCTGGTATCGATGTTGCCTTGGTAGTAGTGCAAATCGCAAGAGCATTGAGATTCAACTCGTTTTGCTTTGGACCCGGGTCGATAGCTAACCGTAATGTGCCAACAGTCGCGACCGCAGTGATTGGGAAATATTTTGAGAAGTTAGACTTCGCAGCCCTAGGCATGGCTCCAAATAGACTCTGTATGACCAGGCTCTTCCTAACCTGGCTCAACTCCCAGCTTCGCCATCCATCGAAGCTTTTACTGACTCGTGCTGCTGCATCACCAGGACAATGGCCGCCATTCTTCTTGCACTGAATAACCAATTCCGCTTTCTGATGCTCAGCTAGACCTCGAAACATACAGCGGAAGCGGGTGATGATCCTCCACGAATCGTTGACTCTGATATGACCGGGGGCGGATCGAAGAACATAAGAGGGCCTTGTGAAAAGTGGCGGGTCCGGAAGACTTGCACCAAGCATGGTCAAAGCAAAAGCAAGATGACGTAGCCGCATCTTCTGCTGCTCCTTTAGTATCTCAAATGACCTGGCCACGGATAATCCAAGTGCATTAGTGCGTCGGGTCAGAGTGGCGAGATATACAATATTCTTGCTAAAGGTTATCGCTGCGAATGTTTTGACACGTAGATTCCCTGAAATGGATGGATCAGATACAAGCCAAAAGTCTACGTCACCGATGTCTCCACGAACAGCGTCGAACTTGCTTGAAGCCGCACTCAGTGGCTCTTCCATGACGAAGCTCAAAGATCCCATTGCGAGGTGCACTGTTGAATTGTTGCCGCCATCCTCGTTATGATTCTGCGCTGTTGTCCTGGCAGTCATGGCACACCGAGAGGAGATGAAGTTATATCGATCCTGAGACTCTTCGCCTTGGATATCCTCAACCAAGGTCAATGGGTTCACAAAGCGAACGTGAGCATAAGATACTCGGAAAGTGACCTCGGTGGTTTTGCCATCCCTTGGTCTCTTCTTTGCTGATCCCAGAATCTCGCTCATTACATCTACCTGCAGGCTGTCCAAGACCGACGCAGGATCTCTGGGCTGCAAGTGGCCGAGAAGAGCTGAGATCGAGTAAAGAGCCTCGGGACTGGCGTAAGCTATAAGTCCCGAGTCAAACGTTACGATGAAGCTGGTCCGCATGGCTCCGCTGTCCTCATCCCGTATCGATCCATCGTCAGGAGGTAGCGCACTTCGCGCTAAATCTCGGTATGATGTGACACAGTCAGGCAGGTCTGGAACATCTTGTAGGTTAAGCGTAACACCGCAGAGCGAAAAATGTGGGGCCACAAAGGATCTAGTAAAGGAGGAGCTACTCGGGCCAAGCTCATTCCTTAGTTGGCCTCCGTTCTCTACTCGACCCTGCCGTGGTAATCTTTCGGCTTCCATGGCATGATCGCTTCGGCATGCCGAAGTCCATCGGGCAGTTGACCCTAGAGGTTTGTCCACAGTCATGACTCTCGTTGTTGTGTTCTTTTCAGAACCAGATGGCCGTGACTCGTCCCGTTTTGATTGAGACTTGTCACTGTTACGGGTGTCATATATGTCTCGTAGCGATAAGAAGGAGCTTGTGCTTCTGTTGCGGTTGGCAGGATATCTTGGGGCAATAGAGCTCGAATATGAGGACACTGAAGGTGGGCGGATTGTGGCTCCACGTTCCAACGCTGCTGGTTCCGGCATGTGTGGAACAGGCATAGCTGGAGCGTCGGCTTTCGAATATATACCGGGCAGTATAGACGCAGCCTGCTCGTCCTTGGTGTGAAGCAACCACTCTGTCCGCCTGGTTCGCTGATCATGCATTCGGAGATGGTTTTGCTGCAATTCCCGATACCCTTTGGATTCCTCTTTCCTCTCAATCATAGAGAATTTGACGGACGTTCGCAGGTATGCAAGAGTGGTTACAGGGGAGAGCGTTTTGCTCTGGTGACGAAGAGCGCTTTTCGCGTCAATACAGGCTAGGGTCAGTTCAGGTATTACTAAGTTCAGAGTCTCGGAGTAATCCATCTGGCCCCAATCGTTGAAGCTGAAGCTCAGTGTATCAAAGCTGACAAGTATTGCCGCTTGGTCGACAAGCAGCCAAACACATATTGGCTCGATATCTGCACGGAGAAACGTAACGTCATGTATCGACTTCGCGTGGATCGAAGGGAGCGCATTCTCGTTGTCTGAAAATGAAAATGCGAAGCATTGTAAGGCAAGTGACACCGTTCGAACAAAGTCCGTCGAACACTCCCCATCGATTGCTCCAACCCTGAAGTCCCAGTTGCACACATAGGTGGGCTCTGCGGGGGGCAATCCAAAAAGTCTGTGACCATATACATCCACACCGTCAATGAACACCTGTGTGCTCGAAGTTGCATTATCCAAGCCCTTGCCGCTCTCAGGGCTTTCGAGCGACACTAACAGTGGGCTGAGATTGACCTCAAGATCCATGTAATAGTTTGTGAAACGCATTTCCGCAACCACATCTGCAAGATCGAGTCTAATGCTTTCCTCCGCAGAATATAGATTCGCAGGAAGAAGTGCAGATGTATCCTCAATGGTGACGCTCAGAATGACATCCAGGTCATTGGTGTTCTTTCTCGATTTGCTCTCTACATTCTCTCGGTTCGTCTGGTTGGGTAATCCTTGATTAAGCAGAAGGCTCTGAAACTCCTCTAATGTCCTGAAGTGTAGGTCGTCACCGAAGTAATTGTCCTTTAGTCTCATAAGGCACCGAACAAAAAATCCATATAAGTGCGCGGTAAGCTTTGATCCATAAAGGTCGAGTAGGAGCGTATCAGTCTGGCTTGGAGAATTCGTGGTATAGTAGTCGTAGGAACCTTTTATGCACAGGGCTTCCAATGAGACAATGTCCTTGTTATCAAGGAAGGTATTCTGCGTGTTCCACAAAGGGGTGCGAAGCTCAAAGCCTCCATTCTGTGCGTTGACATCGAAGCCTACCACATTCTGTGAAGATTGATATCTTTTCAAGGGTACGTCAACGTCGACAACCATATTCTCACCCCACACAGTAATGAAGGTGTTATCGTCTAAGTCGGAGGGGTTGTTGATAATATTAGAGTCGTTGGCATTGAGGTAGAGTTTGAAGTTGGGAAACACAAGCTTGGCGCGGTACTGGAACGGAACGAACGTGTAAAAGTCAGCTGCGGATCCGGACGTCCAGTCGCTGATCAGATCGGTGAGCAGGAATATGTGGTCCCTGAGTATGAATAATTCGAGGTTGTTGCTCACGATATTGAAGTTCCATTGATGCAATGCATTCCATTCGAATGGGTTCGAGAGATCGCAAGAGATTGTCTGACTGGTGGATCGCCAAAGCAGACCATGGTTTACGCTGGAGGACACTTCTGTCCCACGAAGGTCAATTCTAAGCTCATTTTTGAAACCTGTAGCTCTAGGTAACATATCCATGGTATAGGTGATAGCTGAATCGGGTTCCATTTTAATGTCCAGCCATCCGAAAGGACGGACTTCAGGGCCAGGTCCACCTTT